>JACCED011147239.1_pt1 | contig 28578 bp, 28 predicted proteins | sample 7455021 | NCBI WGS metagenome assembly JACCED01 (sample SAMN15323456, study PRJNA562643) | freshwater metagenome | isolation source: river surface water | place: USA:Blue River Watershed | collected 2017-08-19 | reverse complement strand
TTGCAGGGGATGATGAAAGAAGTTGCTTCAGTGAATTGAAAATGAGGGCCACCATTTAGTGCCATAAAGTTTTGTCCGAAAATTTCAAACTCAATGGTTACCTCAGTATTTGGTTCGTTGCCTGGTGTTTCAACGGGCGTGACCCAATCGCTTTTGAGTTTGCTGTTTGGAAAAATGCTGACGTAATACTCTGCAGCTTCGCGGCCGTTGTAGTTAAACCAAAGACAGGTTGTTAATTCCATCATTCCCCTATGCGTCGAATGTTATTTGTGCTGGTTTTGATTTTGATTCAAAATATCCAACTAACCCAAGTGCCACAATGATCACAGCGCAGCCGATCCATCCCCTGGCATTCATTGTTTCGTTGAGTAAGAGAACGCCAAGTGTAGTTGCCGTTACTGGTTCAAATAATGTGAGCGTTGAAACTGTTCCTGCAGATAAATGTGAAATCCCGATGCCAAAAAGTGCATAGGCCAAAGTTGCCGCAGCTACTCCTGCCCAAAGGACAGCGCCAATTGCTTTTGGTTCAACAAGCCAGGAACTCGTCGTTGCAAGAATTGGAATTGAGTAGATAGCACCAACTGCAAATGCAACAGTTAACACTTCGATGCCGCTTACATTTTGATCTTTAACTACTTTCACGCCAAGCACAGTCAGAATTGAATAAGCCCAACCTGAAAGTGCTACAAAAAGAAGTCCTAGCGCATCTGAGCTTCCTGAAGTACTGGTTAATAAACCTAAACCAAAAATGCCAAGTGCGGTGCTGATTGCCCACTGAATCGTTGGCTTACCTAGTCCCATCCACCATGAAATTAATCCGGCAAGAAGTGGTGCACTACCAAGTGCTACAAGCGTTCCAACCGCTATACCAATTCGGCCAGCACCAAAAAAGAAGGCGGCTTGATAAAAAAGAATTGAGCCACCCATTAACCACATGACCGGTTGCTTGAATAAAACTTTAATTCCGCGGCTTCCGAATTTATAGCGTGAGTAGATAAGCAATCCCGCTGCACCAATGAATACGCGCCAAGCTGCAAAGGAAATTCCGGTTCCCGGAAAACCAACAATCGCTCGGGATGCTCCGCCTGAAGCAAATAAAACCGAAGCACCTAATACTGCGAAAATCGCTAAAGTATTTTTGCTTTGCGTGGAGTTACTCAAAATTCATAACCTCAATTGGTGACTTCTTTTTTCAGCATATCGCTTTCAAAATGAAAAAGACTCAGCGGGTTTGCTGAGTCTTTTTCATTCAAGTGGAGATGCCGGGAATCGAACCCGGGTCCTTAGGTGAAGATTTGGTTATTCTCCGAGCGCAGTTTGGATCAGCTTTTCTCTGCCCCGACGTTCACCCAAACAAGATGTCGACAGGCACAGTTACTGTTTGATTTCCCGTAACTTCCCGTAACCGGAAGCCTTGGTAAGTCTCCTTAATGACGTCAGGATTCGGAGCGGAGACGCCCCCGGCCTAACGGACTTCGGGCTAGCTTATGCAGCTAGGGCAAAGTCAGTGCGGTTTTGTTTGGCACTTATAGTTTTGCTGGACGTTTACGAGATGACCAACATTCTCGGCTCGCTTCTCCCATTTCGACTACCAAAGTCGAAACCGTTCATCCCCAAGTATTTGAGGGTTAACGAGTATTGAGTTAACTCCACTATTGAATTTTCTAGTTAATTGTAATTCACATTACTGACTATAAAAACAACGCATTTTGGGGATTTATTCCCAAGGAATAAAGAACTTAAATTGCCTTTTTGATTGCAGTAATGAAGCTATCGACATCTTCTGTTGTTGTATCCCAAGAGCACATCCAGCGAACTTGGCCGGTCAGATGATCCCAAACATAAAAGCGGAAAGATTTCTGAAGTTCCTCTGTGACATTCGGATCAAGAATTGGGAAAAGTGCATTTGCTTGAGGCTCATTCACCTGAATGCCTGGCAAATCCTTTACGCCTTCATAAAGCCTTTGCGCCATTTGATTTGAATTATTGGCATTTCGTAGCCACAAGTCACCTTCAAATAAAGCAAGTAATTGTGCGGAAAGAAATCGCATTTTGCTACCCAGTTGCATTGCCGATTTTCTGACGAACTTAATTGAATCAACTAATTCTGGGTTCAAAATAACTACCGCTTCAGTAACCATGGCTCCGGCCTTAGTTGCGCCAAGTGAAACCACATCGACGCCAACATCAGTGGTGAAGGCGCGCATAGGTAAACCAAGGGCTGCGGCAGCATTTGAAATACGGGCACCGTCTAGATGAAGAAGCATCCCATTAGCGTGCGCCTGATCAGCAATCGCACTAATTTCTTCAGGGGTATACAAAGTTCCAAGTTCGGTTGTTTGTGTGATTGAAACAACTTTTGGTTGAGCCCGATGTTCATTACCGAATCCAAAAGCCTGAGTCTCAATTAATTCTGGATTTAACTTTCCATCCTCCGTTGCAATTGTGTGAAGTTTTAAGCCAGCAACTTTTTCAGGTGCGCCGCCTTCATCAACATTTATATGCGCACTTGCAGCGCAAACTACGGCTTCCCATGATCTACACATTGCTTGAAGTGAAACTACGTTTGCACCCGTGCCATTAAAGACTGGAAATGCAACTGCATGTTTTCCGAAATGTTGTTTAATCACTTCTTGAAGTTCGGCCGTAATTTGGTCGTCACCATAAGCAACTTGATGACCATCGTTAACCGAAGCAATACGTGCAAGAACCTCTGGATGAACGCCGGCGTAATTATCACTTGCAAACCCGCGCCAAACTTTAGAGGTCATTTTGGATCCTTTGCTGTAAAACTAATTAATCTTAACGATTAGTTAGTCATCCATTCCCTTGCTTCGGCGGCCCACAGATTTGGCTGCTTCACGCTTGGCATCTTTCTCGGCGATAGCTTGACGCTTGTCATGATGTTTACGACCCCTGGCGATTGCAATTTCAACTTTGGCTTTGCCATCGGAAAAATAAAGGCTAAGCGGAATTATGGTTAATCCACTTTCCTTCATTTTGTTAATGATTTTGTTGATCTCTGTTTTATTTAGCAATAGCTTTCGAGTTCTTGTTGGGTTGTGATTGGTCCAAGAACCTTCGTCATACATCGGGATGTTTATAGCGTGCAGCCAGATTTCACCGTGATCGACCATGGCAAAACCATCAACCAGACTTGCTCGACCAGCACGAAGTGATTTAACTTCTGTTCCAACAAGAACAATGCCGGCTTCGTAAGTGTCTTCGATTGAATAATCGTGACGGGCTTTGCGATTTTGGGCAATGAGCTTTTTACCTTGCTCTTTGGCCATTTAAATCACTATCCCCAACAAGAAACGACTGTGCGGCTTGCTCCGAACCAGCCCATTGGATTGTAAGGAACACCGTTAATGTGCACTTCAAAGTGTAAGTGTGGACCAGTTGACCAGCCAGTTGAGCCAACATAACCGATTGTTTGTCCGCTGCCAACTGATGCACCGTTACCGACTGCAAATGAAGTCAAGTGAGCGTACATAGTCACCAAGCCACCACCGTGGTCAACTAACATCATGTTTCCGTACGCAGTACTCCAGCGAGCTGAAAGTACTACACCACCAGCTGCAGCTTTGATTGGTGTGCCAGATGGTGCTGAAATATCAACACCTGTGTGACAACTCTTGTAGCCATAAACCGGGTGAATACGAGGACCTACACCGCCACCAGCAGCACGACCAGGAAGTGGCCAAGAAAGTGGACCTGTTGCTTGTGGGTCGCCACTACCTTTTGAACCAGATTTAGCAATGCCCGCTACACGTAACTGTTCTGCGCGAAGTTGATCATATAAAGCTTTAACGCGAGCTTTTTCATCGTTAGCAATTTTTAATGCTGCTGCTTCCTGTGCAAGCAGTGCGTCTACTGCTGCTTTAGCTTTGGCAGCTTTGTCAGCGGCTGCATCGGCTTTTGCTAAAAATTCTGCGGCGGATGCTTCGGCAGCCTTAGCTTCTTGATGCTTAACTTCTGCATCAGCTGCAATTACTGCCAATTGATCTTTGGCAACGACAAGCGCTGCCAGATCTTGTGAATTTGCTTGAGAGATGGCATTGATTGCCTCAATACGAAGCGCCAAATCTGTAGGCGAAGTTGAATTTAAAATAATTCCAAGCTGAGTTGTTTGACCCTGCTGATAGATAACACGAGCAAATTGATCAACCTTTTTTTGCAGGTTGCTAATTTCAGCTTCTTTGCTCATCACTTCATTCAGGGCAATGCTGTAAGCAGCCTTTGCAGCATCGGCTACTGCTTGTGCAGTTTGATACTCGGCACGTGCCGCAGCTTCTACTGCATTTGCCTGATCAAGAGCTTTTTTAGCCGCTGGAAGTTTTGCTTGGGTAGCTTTTAAATCTGCTGCAGCCTTGGCAGCAACAGCTGAAACTTTTGCCAGTTCGTCGGCTGCTGCAGCAACTTTTTGATCAAGTGTTTGATCACCGTATGCAGGCCCAGCAATTGTTGCCAGAACAAGAGAAACGGAGCCAAAGACTCGTAGAACACGCTGGGAAGAGGCGCGCATGGTCTTGCTCCGTTCTAGGGGGAAGTCCTTTAAATCTAACGGAAGTTACAGGTGTTACTGGTGTTACAAAGGCCGTGTCGGGCAAAAAATTCGCCAAATTTCGGCAAATTTTGCCGATTAACCTTTATGCCTGAAGGTGACGGCGCAAAGTCAGTGACGAAGCAGCTGCTGCGATCGCTGTTCCAACCACGAAGAGCACTGGCAAGATAAGCAGCACTTCTTTCCAGGTTACAAAAGCAATAAATGTTAAGTTCGGTGCCAATTTAAGGTCGATTAGTAACGCTTTGGCTAGAACCATTCCGATTGACGCGATGGTTGCACCAATGGTTGAACAAAATACGGCTTCCAAAATAAAAGGCATACGAATTGTTGAATTACTTGCACCCACAAATCGCATGATGGCTGTCTCACGCCTGCGAGCAAAGGCAGCAACGCGAATTGTGTTCATCACTAGCAAAATTGTCACAAATAACATCGCAAGTGCGATGGCTAACGCAAATGTCTGAAGACCTGTCAAAATTTGGAAAAATCGTTCAAGAAGTTTTCGCTGATCTTGAACAGATTCGACACCTTGCATTTTGTTTACCGCATTAGCGATGATGTCAAAATTATCTGGATTATCAATCTTTACTCGGAATGACTCTGGAAGTGCATCGGCACTAACATTTGCCAAAATTGATGAACCTTCAAATTGTTCTTTGAAACGTTCGTAAGCATCGGCTGAAGATTCATAGAAAACTTCTTGTGCCGTGGGCTTAAGTCCTTCAAGAGTTCCCTTGATTGCAACCCGTTGTTCTTCAGTTACTGCACCCGTACAAGTAAACGCAAGGGAACTATTGCCACAAAGGAAAATAGATACTTCAATTTTGTCGTACCAGTAACCCTTCATGCGGTCCACTTGAGCACGCAGCAAAAGCGCAGTACCAAAAAGAGTTAAAGAGACTGCAACTGAAACTATCAGCGCCATCGTCATAGTTAAATTACGTTTTAGGCCCGCTTTGACTTCTCGGCTTACAAATGAATAGCGCATCATTGACCTGCCATTTGGTAGGTGCCACTTGATTCATCGCGGATAACTCGACCTTGTTCAAGTTGGATTGTACGCTTTCGCATTTCATCAACCATTGCGTGATCGTGTGTGGCCATTACAACTGTTGTTCCAGTTCGATTAATACGGTCAAGTAATTTAACAATGCCAAGACTTGTGGTTGGATCTAGGTTTCCAGTTGGTTCATCACACAACAGAAGTTTTGGACGATTCACCACGGCGCGAGCCAGCGCAACGCGTTGCTGCTCACCACCGGAAAGCTCATTCGGGAAGCGACCTTCTTTACCTTCTAGTGAAACAAGTTCAAGAACAGCTGGAACGCGTTGCTCGATTTCCTCATCATCGGCACCGATTACTTCAAGAGCAAATGCGATATTTTCGTAAACAGTTCGGTTTGGTAGCAGGCGGAAATCTTGAAAAACAACACCCATGGCTCGGCGGAATTCAGGCAAGTCTTTTGATGAAATTTCACCGACATTAATACTGTCTACTTCAATAGTTCCATCGCTAGCCACTTCTTCTTTAAGAAGCAGGCGAATCATCGTCGACTTACCTGAGCCTGACGAGCCCACCAGAAAAACAAACTCGCCATCTTCAATTGTTAGAGCAACATCAGAAAGCGCAGGTATTTCGGAATTCGGATACTGCTTTGTGACATGGTCAAAGCGAATCAAAACAAACTCCCTATATAAATGAAAATGCACGACATGCGTACTTCAATAACTTTAATATCCATGCGGATTTTGCAATCTGTGCCACGCCGAGAAGCGGGTTAAGAGTCTGTAAATTTAGGCCGATTGTTCGCGTCGCCAGCGAATTCCAGCCTCGATGAAGTGATCTAATTCACCATCTAGGACAGCTGAAGTATTTCCACTTTCATATTCAGTTCGGTGATCTTTAACCATTTGATACGGGTGCAATACGTACGAACGCATTTGATTACCCCAAGATCCTAAATTGTCACCCTTAAGAGCATTTATTTTTGCTTGCTCTTCTTCGCGCTTTCGTGCCAAAAGTTTTGCTTGGAGCACACCCATCGCGGTTGCCTTATTTTGAAGTTGTGATCGTTCGTTCTGGCAGGAGACCACAATTCCTGTTGGAATGTGAGTGATTCGAACAGCTGAGTCTGTCGTATTAACTCCCTGACCCCCAGGACCAGAAGAGCGATAAACATCGATCCTTATTTCATCTTCTGGAATATCAATTGAGTCTGCTTGCTCTACGACAGGAATAACTTCCACTTCCGCAAAAGAAGTATGGCGGCGACTTTGGCTATCAAAAGGTGAAATGCGAACGAGTCTGTGCGTTCCTTGCTCCACTGAAAGCGTTCCGTATGCATAAGGAACATGGACTGCAAAAGTTACCGACTTAATTCCCGCTTCTTCGGCGTATGAAGTGTCATAGGTTTCAATTGACCAATTGTGGCGTTCACAATAACGCGAATACATGCGAAGTAACATTTCTGCCCAGTCAGCAGCATCTACCCCACCTGCACCTGAGCGAATTGTTACAAGTGCTTCCCTGGCGTCATATTCGCCAGAAAGCAAGGTACGAACTTCAAGTTCACTTAAAACTTTTTCAATCGCAATTAGTTCTGAATTTGCCTCAGCCAAAATTGAGTCATCATTTTCAAGCTGACCAAGTTCATGCAAAACCTGAACATCATCCACGCGACTTCTAAGGTTGCGAAGCCTGCTTAGGTCAGCCTGGAGTGAAGATAATCTGCTGGTTACTGCCTGTGCCTTTGCTTGGTCATCCCACAAATTTGGCGCAGAAGCTTCTTTTTCTAATTCAGCTACTTCTGCAGCCATGGCATCTGGATTTAATACTTTTTCGATATTTTGCAACGATGCATTGATCTGCGCATAGTCTGCTGCAAAATCACCGGTAGCCATAAAGATTAAGGCTACCTTGTTTTAAGAATCTTTAATTAACCAGTCTTGATTAGTGCCGTAGCTCTTGCTTGAATTTCGGGATCAAGCCCAGGGATTAGATAACTAAAAGGCAATTGTGGATCTGCGCTAATTAAAACAGTGACGGAGTTTTTATCCACTGATAAATCAAGCATTTTGAAAGAAGTTAGCTCAGATTCCACTGATAATTTTTCAAGAAATTTGTTTGCCCGGTAGCGGGCTAAAGATTCATTTAATAATACTTTCTGGTTTACCCCTGATGCATAGAATTTTTCGACGTCTATTGAATGACTTGCTGCAATGGCTACAGAATCAGCAACACTGTTAAGTTTTGATTTTGTCACCCATAGCGTTGCGATATTTACCGCAGTTGTAAGTACTAGAAGAGCAATAACACCGAGCCCTATCCCAAAAACCAGAACGGATCCATCATCATTTCTAACTGACTTACTAAACACGCCTAAACCTCTTGAACTACCTCTGCTTGTTTCCCCCGAACAGTTATCGTGCTAAATCCAGTGAAGCCTGGCAGATTTAGCGAAATAACTTTTTCGACCTCGACTGTCACTAATTCTTCATCTACTAAACATGGATTATGCGAACAACTTATTTTTAGGAAAACTTGGGGCGAATTGTCTGTTAAATCTTTAACTATTTCCCTTGCTTTGGTTTTTCCTTCGGCTTCATTTGTACTGGTTGCCATTACCCGTGCTGCGGTTCTAGCAACATCTTGAACCTGAATATAGGCTGATGCCACATTTGTTACTGCCACAGCCAAATATGAGATTGGGATAAACATGGCCACGGTTGTCAAAATGAATTCAATAACGACATTGCCGTGGTTGCAAATGAGTTTTCTATAAATATTTTTCATTTAAGGATTGGCCTACTGCTGTTAACTTAATGGAGAAATCGAGCCAAGGAATTCGATAATTTTTTGTGATCGAAATTTCTATAATCTCTTGTCCACTCAATTTTTTATTTATAACGGTCAGCTGATCGAATTCCGTTATGCCATGATTCGCCAAAATTGATTTAGCCTTAGTCGCACCGTCAACAATGCTTGCGTCGTACCTACCTGCCTCACGAGCACCAGATATGGCTGCAGCATGCATCACCGTTTGAACATTTACAACATTCGCAATTTGGCTAACCGCAAGGAATGCCCCTACTAGCAGCGGTGCAACAAGTGCGAAACCAACCGTATTCGAACCAGCCTCACGGCGCAGATACTGAATGAATTGCATTTTGAAGAACTGATTTCAACTGTCCATCTGCGATTGACCATAGGGCAACTACTAAACCTGCTGTCATGACAGTTACTAGAACCCATCCAGGGACGTCACCTTGTTCACTTTTAATTACTTCTTGTAGCTTGCTCATTACTTTCGCTGCAGCTCTTGCAGTTAGTTCATTTAGGTTTTTCATATTTTCTCCTTAACTAGAAAGTTTGTAGTGCCATAAGACCTGGATACAGTGCAACGATCACAATCATCGGCAGAATCAAAAAAACAACCGGAATCATCATGAGAGTTTCCTTTTTCCCGGCCAAAGCCATCAGTTTCCTTGCCTCCAAATTTCTTGAATCCATAGCCTGCGCACGAAGGACATCCGCTATTGGAGTACCTCTCTCAATTGCCATGACAATCGCCCGAAAGGATCTGGAAACAGATTGACTATCTAGTTCTTTTTGAATCCGATCAAGGCTTGTCAAAAAATTGTCACCGACCGAAAGACCCGTCGAGAGTCTTTTGATCTCAAGTGATAAATCGCCAGTACACGTATCTGCCACTCGTTGCATGGCAGTAATCATCGGTTCGCCTGCCGCAACAGCAAATGCCAGTAGATCTAAAACTGCAGGCAGTTGGGATTCAATGTTAGAAATTCTTTTTCGGCTTACTTCCTTAAGTAGCCAGCTTCGAAATCCTCCTCCGCCAACGAAACTCAACAGAATCAGAATCAGGCCGAAAAGGGGATTTATCGAATGGCCACCAACTATTCGCAGAAATAACCAAATTATGATCAAAGTCGTCGCACCGACTGCAAAAATTATTTGTTCGAATCTAAAGCTCAGCAGCGATTGATCACTTGCAGACTTTCTCAATTCCTGAACCACCCGTTGGTCACTTGCCCAAGGAGCCGATTTTCCCGAAACAAGATAGCGATGCAGATGGCTTACAAATTTATGGTTATTTTTTAATTTTTCTCCAGGAATGCCTAAGTATGGTTTTACGGCTTCATGAAGCGGAATTCGCCTTTTACCAACAGCTCTAGTAACAAGCACCAGCCCACCTGAACCAAATAACCCAACGAAAATTGCTCCCAATTTCATGCATGAATCCTTTTTGCCTTTGGCAGTTGGCCAATTTTTAACATCAAAAAATAAGCCAGAATCGAAAAAATGAAACAAGCGCTAAGTAGTCGAAGTCCTTGGCTCGCAAGATAAATTTCTAAAGCAGATTCCCTGGTTCCAAGAATTAACACTGTTAACCAAGGAGCTGCAATTGCAAGTTTTGCACCATTAACAGTCCAGCTTTGCCTTGCATTAATTTCGCCGCGAAGCTTGCTCTCTTCCCGAATCACCTCACTTAGGGTCCGAAGTAAATTTCCTAGATCTGTTCCCCCGACTTCGTAAGCGATTTGCAATGCGCTGACAAACTTATCCGCCACTGGATCTTTAGCTAAATCACTAAGAATATTTAGTGACCCAGCAAAATCACCAGTCACTTGGTATCTGGTCATCGCGCTTTCAAAACTTGGACGAATTTTTTCTGGACCTGATTTGGAAAGCAAGACCATCGCTTGGGGCAATGAAAGCCCTGCTCTAATTGCCGAGGCTAAGTCATCCACTACATCTGCCCACTCTTGGGCCAGATCCTGACTTTTATGTATTGGAAACTTAATCCGATTTTTAAAATGTAGATTCAACGAAGTTTTGGGATATTTGAAGTAGCTAAATAGCGCAAGTAGCGCAAATGCCATACATAATCCCACAATGGTTGGCATTCTTAATTACTCAATATCTGTATTAAATCAAATCCATGATTTTTGAATATTTCCGACTTTGCTGGATGTAAACCTGTAGGAACTAGCTGGTCGCCGACCAGATTAAATACATCAACAGTCTCGATGTTGTTTCCTTCAATACGCCCGGTGACTGAAACTATTTTTTGAACCTTGCGTTTTCCATCTCTTTGCATTGCCGTATGGACCACAACGTCAACTACTGAGGCCACTGTTGGAATTACGAATTCAGTAGAAACATTGCTACCAGCGAGCATTGGCAAAAGGCACATTTTTGAAATTGCTTGCTTTGCGCTACTTGCGTGGATTGAACACATGGATGGCATTCCTGCATTCATGGCTATCAAAAGATCAAGGCATTCTTCTTGACGGACTTCTCCAATAACCAAGCGGTTGGGGCGCATACGGAGTGCCTCTTTAATTAATTTTCTTAAAGTAACTTCACCGGTTCCTTCCAAACTTTCCTGTCTTGATTGCAGAGCAACCCAATCAGGACTGGTCAACTGCAACTCGAATACTTCTTCGCAGGTGATAACTCGGTCAGTCGAATTTGCACTATTTAGAAGTGCATTCATTAGAGTGGTCTTGCCTGCTTGAGTTGCTCCAGCAACGATCACATTTAGGCCAGAAATAACTGCGGCCCTTAAAAAATTAGCTGCCGTGGGAGAGATTGTTTCAGCTAGCACCAAGTTTTCTAGGGACTTTGAACCCATAACAAATTTCCTGATGTTTACCGACCAATGATTTCTGGTGATATCCGGAATAACCACGTGCAAACGGGAACCGTCAGCCAGCGTTGCATCAACAAATGGATTCGCTAAATCAATTCGGCGACCCGTTGTCGCTAGCATTCTTTCAACTAGAGTTCTAACTTGTTGATCCGTCAAAATTAGATTTGTTAGTTCGCTTTTCCCATTCCGCGCAACAAAAATTCGGCCGGGTTCATTAATCCAAATCTCCTCGATTGTCGGATCATCTAGTAAAGGTTGTATCTGACCTAGCCCCGACAAATGCAGGAAAGCTTCTTCTTTTGCTTGTATTCGAGTTTGAGTAATGTCTGATGCTTTACGGACTTGATCAAATTCAGCAATTACATCTTCCAAAGTGTGAGTTAATGCAACATTTTGAAGTTGAATATTTGGATCACCAATTCGAATACGGTGACGAACCTGTTCAACTAAATCGTCAATTACATCAGACATTTACTCTCCCGATGCGCGAGCCAAGATTTGCGCATAGTTGAAGTTACGCAATTTGGTCAGTTGCGCGCTGAGCTAAGTAAATATCTGTGGAAAAATCGAAAAATAGGAAGAATTATCCACAAAAAATAATATTTTGAACTAAAGCGCTTAAAAGCGACTAGTCTGCCTTTTACTTCTGGCGGTTACTTAACCAGCTTCTAAATCCAGCAACAATCGATCCAACAATAAAAAAAGTCGCGATTGCATAAGTTGCCGATTTAACCATTGGAATCGTTACCGCGTAATACCCGGCAATTGGCAAAGCCATTCCCCAGGCGAGAGCGCCAACTAAGTTTGCACCTAGGAATTTGTAGTAATTCATCCGGGCAATTCCAGCGATTGCTGGAACAAGCACTCGAGCCCAAGGGATAAATCTGGCGACAACAACTGCCCACCAACCCAAGTTGTCGTAAAAAGATTCAGACTTTGTAATTGCAGCTCTGATCCGTGGGCCTTCACGCTTATCTAAATAAGGTCGCCCGTAATGCCTGCCCAAAACGAAACCAACTTGATCTCCTAAAAAGGCAGCAATGCCAACACCTATTGCAAGTACTTGAATGCTGATGCGATCAGTGGTTGCGGCAAGAACTCCAGCAGCAAAAATTAAAGAGTCCCCTGTGATGAATGGAATAAACGCACCAATGAATAACCCAGTTCCTGCAAATACCAAACCAAAAACAACAAAATAGAAGAGGAACGGACCGAATAGATCCAGCCATTCAGTAACTTGGCTAGTTAACGCTGCCGAGATCAGAACATCAAACACAATTTAATTCTAATTGCGGCTAATTATTGACTTGCACCCTGTCCAACCAAGGTACGAATCGCACGAAGTGCAACAGAAAGCGTTGCCAAATCAGTATTGTCACTAGCTGCAATTTCATTCAGCGTTGCCCTTGTGCGACCCACACCTTCTGCAAAACGCTCTTCCCAAGTTTCAATCCGCTTGTCAACTGAATCTGACTGATTAGTGGCTTGTGCAACTCTTGAAGTAAGACCTGCCAAGGCAACATACAAATCACTTCGCATTGCAGATCTGGCATAAGCTGTCCATCGATCTGCACGATTTAAATGCGTGATGTGGTGAAGTAAACGATCAACGTCATAGCGCTCACTTAGTGCAAAATACAGCTCAACTACTCGATCAGCATCTGCCTTGTGGCGGACAGCAATTTCAATTACATCAAGAAGTGAGAACACATCAAGCAGCCCAGCAACTTTTCTTGCAAGTGGCTCCGGTGTTCCCAAGGCTACATACTTTGCGACATCTGCTTCATAACGTGCTTTTTCAGATCCGCGTAAAAGCTCTGGAACGCGTGGACTTAATCTGGCCACCTCTTGAGCAAATTTATTAATTTCACCAGCAACGTCTAACCGGCCACCGCGAGCTTGTAAGAACCAACGGGTTGCACGGTCAAGAAGTCGACGAGCCTCTAAATAAACTGCAACTTGGCTATCTGTAGAGACAGTTCGATCAAGTTGTTCAACTTCTTGCCAGAGTTGCTTGAATCCAAATACGTCACGAGAAACTACATAGGCACGCAAAATTTCAGCTGGAGTAGCCCCAGATTCTTCATTTGCACGCAATGCGTAAGTAATGCCGCCACGGTTTATCATGTCATTGGTCATAACCGTTGAAATGATTTCCCTGCGAAGCGGATGCTTAAGCATTAAATCGGAATACTTTTCCCGAAGAGCTGATGGGAAATAGTTGTTCAGTACTGGGATACACCAGTCTTCATCAACTACTGATTCTTCGGTGAACACCGTAGTTAGATCGATTTTCACATAAGCCATTAATACTGAAAGCTCTGGAGAAGTTAAGCCAGCATTCTGTGCTTGAAGCGCGTCCATCTGACTATCTGTTGGCAAGTATTCAACAGCTCGGTTTAATAAACCAGTTGACTCAAGTGATTCCATCAATCGCTTGTGAACGCTAACCATTTCATGGGATTTTGTTCGGGATTGTTCGAGAATTAAATTCTGCTCGTAGTTATCACGAAGAACTAGATACCCAACTTCATCAGTCATGCTGGCAAGTAAGGTGTTGCGATCTTCAATTCCCAAGCCCTTACTTTCCATCGCCTGGTTTAACAAAATCTTTATGTTTACTTCGTGATCTGAAGTATCAACACCTGCAGAGTTATCGATCGCATCGGTGTTGATGCGCACACCATTTCTGGCGGCCTCAATGCGGCCAAGCTGTGTGCAGCCTAAATTGCCACCTTCACCAACAACTTTGCAGTTCAGATCTGCACCGTTAATGCGAATTGCATCGTTGGCTTTATCGCCCACTTGAGCATTAGTTTCAGTGCTTGACTTGATGTAAGTGCCGATGCCGCCATTCCAAACCAAGTCAACTGGGGCTTTAAGAATGGCAGTCATCAATTGATTGGGTGACATTGAATCAATGTTCTTATCAATACCCAGGACTTCTTTTACTTCATGTGATAAGTCGATTGACTTAGCGCTACGTGGGTAAACGCCGCCACCAAAGCTGATTACATTTTGGTTGTAGTCTTCCCACGAAGATCTTGGAAGTGAAAACATTCGCATACGTTCAACAAATGAATTTGCTGCATCAGGATGCGGATCTAAGAAAATATGTCGGTGATCAAAAGCGGCAACTAGCCTGATGTGTTGTGAAAGCAGCATTCCGTTACCAAATACGTCACCGCTCATATCGCCAACACCAACAACTGTGAAGTCTTGAGATTGGGTATCAACACCTAATTCAAGGAAATGGCGTTTAACTGATTCCCAGGCGCCGCGCGCTGTAATACCCATTCCTTTGTGGTCATAACCAACAGAACCACCTGAAGCGAATGCATCACCCATCCAGAAGCCACGATCGAGTGAAATCTGGTTTGCAATATCTGAAAATGTTGCAGTGCCCTTATCGGCAGCCACAACTAAGTAAGGATCATCTACATCATGTCGAACTACATCAATTGGTGGAACAACTTTTCCATCGACAAGATTGTCCGTGACATCAAGTAACGCACCAATGAAAGATTGATAACAGGCAACACCTTCAGCTAGCCAGGCTTCGCGATCACTTGGATTAGGTCCTCGTTTAACTACGAACCCACCCTTGGCACCTGATGGAACGATCACGGTGTTCTTGACCATCTGGGCTTTAACTAAACCAAGAATTTCAGTTCGGAAATCTTCCTGGCGATCTGACCAACGAAGGCCGCCTCGGGCAACTGATGCGAATCGAAGGTGAATACCTTCAACTCTTGGTGAGTAGACCCACACTTCAAACTTTGGAACTGGCAGTGGCAAATCTGGAACTTTTGTCGGATCCAGCTTGAAAGCCATCACTGATAAATACTGTCCATTAGCATTTGTCTGGTAAACATTTGTGCGAAGCGTTGCCCGAACTAATGCAACCGAGGTTCGCATAATGCGATCGTGATCAAGACTTGCAACCGCATCCAAAGCTTTATTGATTTTCCTAACAAGTTCTTCTTCAGCATTTGCTCGATCAATTTCTAATTGTGGATCAAATCTGACAGCAAATAATTCAAGTAATAAGTTCACGATTCCAACGTTGGAAAGCAGTACTTGTTGCAAGTAACCCTGACTAAATGGAATTCCTGCTTGGCGAAGGTAAGCTGCGTACGCACGAATTACTGCAACATTTCTTGGATGCAATCCACCATGAGTCACTAGCGCATTAAAACCATCGCTATCTACTTCCCCGTTCCAAGTGGCCATAAAGGTTTGGCAAAAACGAGCTGGCAAGGTTTCAAGTGATGGTGCATTTGATTCATCAAAACCAATTCCAAAGTCATATACCCAAGCAACTGGTTTACCCTTGCGGCGCAAGTCATATGCACGCTCATCAATTACTTCAATTCCAAGATCGTGAAGCATTGGCAAGACTGAGGAAAGAGTAATTGGATCGCCAACTCGATAAATAGTGAATCGTCTAGTTCCATCTTCATCTAATGCAGGTTCATACATCGAAACTTTAATTTGGCCCTGACCTTGGGCTTCAACTTCCTCAAGAACTTTTAGATGACTAACTGCATTACTTGCTGAAATATCTTCCTTGAATGATTCAGGGAATGATTCACTCCAAGTGCGAAGTAATCTAACGGCTTCTTCTTCGCCTACTTGATCAACTAAAGATTCAGCAAAATCGTCTTCCCAAAACCTTGTTGCATCAGCGAGTTTTGCTTCTAGTTCATCGACGTCAACATTTGGAACACTTGCCCCACGTGGCATACGTACTACAAAATGCAATCTCGCTAAGACTGATTCAGAAACGCGGGCTGAGTGATCAACGCTTTCAGCGCCATATGCTTCAAGCAAGATGCTTTCCATGCGGTGGCGTACTTCAGTTGTGTAGCGATCGCGCGGGAAATAAACCAAAGCTGAAACAAAGCGGCCAAATAACTCAGTTCTGGCAAAGAGGCGAACCTGGCGGCGTTCTTGTATTTGCAAAACGCCTCTGGCAACATCTTCTAATTCAGCTGAACTGATTTGGAAAAGTTCATCTCTTGGATAGGTTGCAATAAATTGCATTAGATCTTTACCGCTGTGGGTGTTTACACCTAAGTCCATCGCGGTTACAACGTCATTAACCTTTTTGGCCAGAAGTGGGATTGAAGTGGCTGTATCGGTGTAAGCAGATGCAGTTAATAGACCTACAAACCTGTGTTCACCAATAATTTGCCCACTGGAATCTACTTCGCGGATCCCGATGTAATCCATAAAAGTAGGTCTGTGAACTGTAGAACGATTACTTGATTTGGTTACCAAAATAATTGGTGAGTCCACTGAACCTTGCATCAAGTAGTTTGCTGAAGCTGATGTTTCTTTGTCGTTCTTTGAAATTCCTAAAGCAGTCCCAGGAAGTGTTGAAACCGTTCCCCCACTTACCTTGCTATGTGAATAGCCAAGGAATGTGAAGTGGTCATCATCTAGCCACTGAACAAAATCCGATGCAATTTTTTTATCTTCGGTTGAGTAAAAAGGTGAAGTTTCGATTGCTGAAATTACAGTTTGTGCTGCTTGGCGCATTGCAGTCCAATCTGAAACTGCTACCCGAACATCTTCAAGTACTTGAAGTACCTTGTTGGTAATTTCTTTTAATTCCGCTGGATTTGTCTCGCGATCAATTTCAACACAAATCCAAGATTCAACGGTTGCATCTTTAGGTAATTTTCCTTGGCCGGCAAAATCTGTTGACAGAACTTCAACCAATCGACCTTTTTTGTCGCGCTGCACCAAGAAACGTGGGTGCATGATCAAGTGCACACCGCGCTGCTGAAGATTTAGTGCTGCTGCCACTGAGTCAACCAAGAATGGTTTGTCATCAGTTACTAACTGAACAATTGTGTGGCTGGAATTCCAACCTGTGGTTTCTTGCGATGGCGCAAAGGTAACAACTTTGGCGCTTCCTAATTCGCGTTCATTTCCAAGTTCAAAATGAGCTGAGATTAATGCTGCAAGATCTTGAGGATTTCGTCCGACTAAATCAACAGGGGCGACTAAGTGAAAGTAGTCTTCAACGATTGATTGAAATTGTTTTGGGACAAGTTCGCTAACTTTTGCCAGCAATTCGTGACGAGCATCTTCTAACCGAATAGAGCCGCGAGATGCCATATCGGACACGATGGAATGCCTCCCAAGAAATTCATTCCTCGTTGAATGAATTTAAATTAAGCCTAGCAAGTGCCAAACTGCATTAAATCCAGTGCCAGTCAATTAGCCAAGGGCTTGGTTCCCAAGATTTTCAGGCATGATTGATGCATGTCTGCTGACCTGATTTATGAATTCTTGCTTCCAGCAGCACCCGAAAAAGTCTTTGCCATGCTAACCGGCTCTGATTACTTGTCAGACAAGGTTTCCAGTTCAATCCAAGGAACATTCGACATATCTGGAAATTCACCTGACTTTCAGATTCAAATAACCCGAACCATCGATGGCGATCTTCCAGAAATGGTTCGAAAGTTTGTTGGCGAGGAACTTACTGTGGTTGAAGTTCAAAACTGGTCCAGTCTCTCCAAAGAAAACTTTTTATCTGCTTTCGAATTGAAGATAAATAATGCTCCGGTTGAAATAAAAGGAACCATCTCTTTGGCTGGCAGTCAAAGTACTCAAGTTTTAATCAAAGCAAAAGTCAAGGTTAATGTCCCGATTTTAGGGGCGATGGCTGAGCCACAGGTTGTGCAGAAACTCAAATCTGTTTTGCAAGATGAAGAAAAACTATGTAGCCAATGGATAGCTAAATAGCAATGTCTAAAATCGACATTGGTTGGCTGACTTCTCCAATTGGTCTTTCAATTACTTCTAAAGCAGCAGAATTTCCAGATTCATTCTCGGCTGTAACTAAATTGCGTCAGTCACATCCAGAAGTTGACCCAGAATTAATTGGACAGGCAATTAGTCAAGCAGGATTGAAATTAAAGGCTGACGCTGATCTCCCGAGTAATTTTCTTCTCACTGATGATGGCTTGCAGCAAGCCACTCGCCCAGCTGTTGCTAGATTTCGCGCTGAATATATTTTTAATAGATTTGGCCACCAACAAATAGTTGATTTAACGTGCGGCCTGGGTTTCGATTCTTATTTCTTGGCTATATCTGGGCACAAGGTTATGTGTATTGAAAAAGATCCATATGTTGCAGAAATTGCAGCCCATAATGTCAAAGATTTAAATATTGAAGTGAAGTGTGCTGATGCCAATACATTTTCAATTCCAGAAAATACTCAAATGGTTTTTGTTGATCCAGCACGACGCAATCCAAGTGGCCCGCGCAATTTGTTTGGGCAAGCAAAGAGAATTCTTGACCCAAATGATTGGTCCCCTAGTTGGGATTTCGTTAAGCAATTGGCAACTAAGTACCGTGTAATCGCAAAAGTCGCTCCTGGCATGAAAGAAGAAATTATCGGTGATTGGGATGCATACTGGATTAGTTCTGAAGGTGATCTCGTTGAGACAATGCTCGTTTCTGGAGGAACCGGAATTAGAAGTGCTGTTTTAATAAATGGCGATCAAGTAAAAGTTATTGAAGGTGGGCGAAAGTCAGTAGCCAAACCAGTTGGGAACTACTTAATTGTTCCAAATTCGGCTTTAATTAGAGCCTCAGCACTTAATTATCTGGCAGAAAAATATGATGCTGGATTAGTTAATGAACACATTGCCTGGTTAACCGCTGAGTCACTTCACGGCGACCTAGACAGAGTTACTGCCCAGTTCTTTAAAATAAATTCTGTTGAAAAGTTCAATGAAAAAGCTTTGGCCAAATCTATGTCTTCACTTGCTGCAGGTTCGCTTACAGTTATGACCAGAGGCGTTGAACTTGATCCTGAATTACTTCGCAAAAAAATTCTGAAGAATCCAACTAAGGGTGGGCCTGAAGTAGTTATTGCAATTTATCGTAACGACTCAGGCACAATCGCCCTTATCTGCTCGCGTTTAACGTAACTCAGCTAAGTCTTTATCCAAAGCGCTGATCGCATCTGGTCCAAGTCCGCAGCAACCACCGATTAATTTTGCACCTAATTTTGTCCACTCTTGAACAACCTGGATTGGCAAAGTTGAGTGGCCTTCCCCAATCCAGCAACGACCAATTCCATCCCAAACTCTTCCGGCGTTTGGATAAACAACAAGCGGAAGATCTGAAACCTTATTTAGTTTTGTAAAAAGCGAAGTTACAAATTCTGGTTTTGTGCAGTTAACCCCAATTGCCATCACATTTTTATGATGTGAAACGGCTCTAGCAAGAGCTGAGATATCTTGGCCAGCACAAGTGTGATCGCCATCTTTGGCACTCATGGTTATCCAAGCTGGGATGTTTGGATACTTCGCCAAGACTTCTAGCAAAGCTTCGACTTCATCAATATCTGGAATGGTTTCGCAAGCAAATAGATCAGGATTTGCACTTGCTAAAACATCAATGCGCTCTTGATGGAAATTAACTAGATCTTCGTGGCTCACGCCGTAATTACCGACGTACTCTTGCCCGCCACCAAGAACAGCGCCGTAAGGGCCAACACTGGCGGCAACCCAAACTTTTTCTTTTGCACTCTTGGCGACATCTTTGGCTAACGAAATTGAAAGTCGCATCAAGTCATCAGATTGATCGCTTGATAAACCAAACGCACCAAAGCCTTGGCGACTAGCTTGATATGAAGAAGTGATGATTACTCGGGCTCCAGCATCGACATAATCCTGATGCACTTCTGCAATGGCTGATGGTTCATCGCGAAGCAATCTGGCTGACCAAAGTTTGTCTGATAAATCGTGGCCACGTTTTTCAAGTTCGCCAGATAGTCCACCATCAATTGGCCATGGGCCTGAAGATAAAAATTGCTCAAATTCTTTTGTCATTATTCTGTTACCTTACTAACTTCCATCGAAGAATCAGTTCCAAATTCAATTGGTGAAGGTTTCCTGCCCTTGCGCATCAATTCGCTTCCAAGTGCAGCAACCATGGCTCCGTTATCTGTGCAAAGCCCTGGACGAGGAATGCGAAGGGTAATTTTGTGCTCATCACATCTTTCCTTTGCAACGGCACGCAACCTACTATTTGCTGCCACTCCACCACCAATAACGAGTGTTCCAACTTCATTCAATAAACACGCATCGATGGCTTTGCGAAGCAGGACATCAACAACGGCTTCTTGGAATGATGCAGCCACGTCGTTAACCAGAACTTGATTGCCTTTTTTGGTTTCTAATTCCACCCAGCGAGCAACTGCGGTTTTAAGTCCAGAGAATGAAACATCAAAACGATGGCGCTCTAAGTCCTTGGGGGTTGTTAGTCCTCTCGGGAAATCAATGGCACTTGGATTTCCCTCTTTGGCAGCGGCATCGATGTATGGGCCACCTGGAAAAGGTAAACCAAGTACGCGAGCAACTTTGTCGAAAGCTTCACCTGCAGCGTCATCAATTGTTTGGCCAAGCGGAGTAATCTCTTTGCTCACATCTGGAACTAGTAGCAAAGAAGAGTGTCCACCGGAAACCAACAAGGCGATGCTTGGTTGATCTAAGTGACCGTGCTCCAATTGGTCAACGCAAACATGTGCTGCCAAGTGATTAACGCCATAGATCGGTTTGTTTAGCCCTACTGCCAATGCTTTGGCACTTGCCACACCAACAAGTAAGGCGCCTGCAAGTCCAGGGCCTGAAGTCACAGCTAAGGCATCGACATCTGAAAGTTTCACACCAGCTTTTGAGCAGGCGCGTTCAATAGTTGGAATCATTGCTTCAAGATGTGCTCGGCTGGCAACCTCTGGAACAACACCACCAAAGCGAGCGTGTTCGTTAACACTTGTTGCGACTTCATCAACTAAAAGTGTGTTTCCTCGAACAATCCCAACGCCCGTCTCATCGCAAGAAGTTTCGATACCTAGTACTAATGGTTCGCTCATGCCAACTTCTTTCGCATGACATCTGCATCGATGGACGGACCGTAATAGTTACGTCTTATATCTATCCGAACAAATCCAGCTGATTTATAAAGGTCTATTGCCGGTTCATTATCGGTTCGAACATCTAAGAAAAGTTCGCGTACCCCGTGGGAAACCGCAGTTTCCTCGAGCCAATTGAGTAATTTCTTGCCAAGACCTTGGCGCTGATGGCCTCTAGCTATGGCAATTGTGTTTATGTCACCTTCGCGGCCAACGAATCTCAAAGACGCGTATCCAATAATTTGATCAGATTGCTCAAGCACCACAACTTCACGCGATTGCGGAACTTCAGCTAGCTCTTCAAGAAACATATCTTTTGACCAAGCTTCTTTGGGAAAAAGATCTAATTCAATTTCCATTACGGCATCCAAGTCAGCCAACTTCATCGGTCTAATCATCACAAGACCGATTTTCTGTTTGTTGGTTCAACCGCATCAGGTTTGCGCAAATACATTGGGCTAACTGGAAGAGTCTTTGCACCTCCAGAAGCAAACAACTGACCTAGAGCGCTTGCATTTAGCGTTAATTGCCTTCCGCTAATTACTTCTGGATAAAGATCGACTGCAGGTCCAACGAAATGTGTATCCGAAACGAAATCAAAAATTTCAGATGGTTTATTGACCTGTGGTTCGCCGATTCTGCCTTGGTCGTATTTGGCCCAATAAAGTTCTTTTCTGCGAGCATCAGTGACCACAACACATGGCTGACCAAATTCAAATGCGACCGCATCGAGTGAGCAAATTCCATGAACCGGAATGTTCAAAGCAAAACCAAGTGCTTGAGCTGTTGCAAGGCCAACTCGAAGACCCGTATAGGGGCCCGGCCCAACGCCAACCACAATGTCCGTTAAATCTTTAGTAGTCAGCGAATTTTTATGCAACAACTCGGTGATCTTTGCTGAAGTCAATTCACCTTGAATTCCATGCTGGGTATCGGTGAACTCATCGATAATCTCATTTGAATTAAGAAGTGCAATGGACACACCTACAGAAGTATCAATGGCCAGAATTTTCATGACCACTCCGAAAAATCTAGGTCTTTCCAGCGATCACCAAATGCTGTGATTTCAACTATCCGGTCCCCTGCAGATGGATCTTCTTGATATATTTCTGAAGATCTTTCAATGTCGATTTGCAACCAATCATCTGTTAGGGCGCTAATAAAAGATGCGCCCCATTCCATAACAACAACTGCATTTGGATGATCTTCAAGATCTAGATCCATCAATTGCTCAGGGTTTTCAAGACGATAAGCATCGATATGAATTAATTCTGGATTATTGCCAGTGGCTTTGTGGATTCGGGAAACTACAAAAGTTGGACTTGTAACGGTGCCAGAAACTTTTAAGCCTTGGCCCAATCCTTGAGTAAATGTGGTTTTGCCTGCACCTAATTGGCCATTTAATACAAGGTAATCCCCTTGGCGCAATTGCTTTGCTAAATGCAGGCCAAAAGCGCGCATTTGATCAGCATCAGGAATTACAAATTTCACAGTTATCCGTTTAAGTAATTACGGAAAACTCGCGGACCAATGCGAGTAACTATTTCGTAATTGATAGTCCCGGCAGCTTCTGCCCAATCATTAACACTTGGTTCACCGTTTGCTGGATCACCAAATAGGACGGCTTGATCGCCAGGTTTAACATTGGCATCGCCGATATCAACAACAAACTGATCCATGCATACTCGACCAGAAATCGTGAATCTCTTTCCGTCAATTAATAACGGTCCTTTATTTGACGCCGCACGTGGAATGCCGTCGGCGTATCCAGCAGGGATTAATGCAAGTTTTGTTTGATTCTTTGTGTGATATTGGTGTGCGTATGAAACACCTGTACCTGCGGGAACATCTTTGATCAAAATAATTGGTGAGCGAAGTCGCATTACTGGTTTCAAGTCATGTTCCGTTGCTTCACCAACCTCAGGACTTGGAGAAATGCCATAAATAGCTAATCCTGGTCGGACAAGATTGTTGTAGGTGTGAGGCAAACCAAGGGTTGCTGCAGAATTGGATAAGTGCTTCACTTCTAATTCGAAATTTGCATCGGTCAATGCATCAACAGCGATTTTAAAGTTATTTATTTGTTCGCCAATTGTTGGATTGCTTGGTTCATCAGCATATGCAAAGTGTGAGAAAACTCCAACAACTTTCACTTGACCTGCTGATTGTGCCTGCTTAAGTGCACTAATTAAATTAGGCAGATCATCGAGTGTGACACCGTTGCGACCAAGTCCAGTATCAACTTTTACCTGGACTCGTGCAGACTTACCTACTTTTCCAGCAGCTGCACAAATGGCAGAAAGCGACTCAAGTGAATTGATTCCAAGATCAATATCCTTTGAAATACATTCTTCAAATCGATCATCGAGCGTATTAAGCCAGGTGAGAATTGGGCCAGATACGCCTGCATTACGAAGATCGATCGCCTCTTCAAGCAGCGCAGTTGCTAACCAATCTGCTCCTCCGCGCTTTGCTGCCTGCGCACTTTGCACAAGACCGTGACCATAAGCATTGGCTTTAACGATTGCCATTAAGGCAGGTCCATTTATTTTGCGCTTTAGAGTCTCAACGTTTCGGCTTAGTCGACCTAAGTCAATGTCCGCAGTTACATGATGTTGGGTCATCAAACTCACACTTTCTCAGCAATTACATATGCAATGGCGACAGGTCCATCATGGCTGATCGAAACATGCCAATTAGTCACACCAAGTTTGTCAGCGACTTCCTTAACTGAACCGCTAATTGTCACTTCTGGTGCGCCCCCGTTACTGACTTCACAATCATGAAAGTGCATGCCTGCAGGAGCTTTAAGGGCTTTTGCAACAGCTTCCTTAACTGCAAATCTGCCAGCAAGTGACTGCAAAGCAAGCTCATGACCTTCAGCACTTTTTTGTTCGGCTTTAGTAAAAAGGCGATCGGCAATTCCAGGAGTGCGTTTTAAGACATCTTCAAAGCGCGCTAAATCAACGACATCGACGCCGATTCCAATTATTGCCATGTATTAACTTTGCCCTGAATTTTGTTAAATTGCGAAATTCGCACCTGAATTAACAGGTTTATTCAACAGTTACGCTCTTTGCAAGGTTACGAGGTTGGTCAACGTCATAGCCTTTCACAGTTGCCATCTCACAGCTGAAAATTTGTAGTGGCACTGTGGCTAGAAGTGGCTGCATCAAGGATGGGCACTTAGGCAGACGCATAATGTGGTCTGCAAATTCGTTAATTGACTCATCGCCTTCCTCGGCAAGCACAATAGTCTTTGCGCCGCGAGCGCGAACTTCTTGAATATTCGAAACGATCTTGTCGTGCAATTCATCTTCAACAGGTGGCACCACAATAAAAATTGGAAGACCATCTTCAATAAGTGCAATCGGGCCATGTTTTAATTCACCTGCAGCAAAACCTTCGGCATGCATGTAAGCAAGTTCTTTAAGTTTTAGCGCTCCTTCAAGAGCAACTGGGAATCCCACGCTTCTTCCTAAGAACAGAATTGAATTAGCTGAATGAATTTCTTCAGCAATTCGCTTAACGCCTTGGGCTGTATCAAGCACTAAATCGATCTTGTTAGGCATACTTGCAAGTTCAAGTGCGATTTCACTTGCTGCTTCCCCGTAACCTGTGCCACGAGTTTGAGCCAAATACATTGCGAATAAATACAGTGCAACGATCTGGGTTAGGAATGCCTTAGTTGAGGCAACTGCAATTTCAGGGCCTGCGTGCGTATAAATCACCGCATCGCTTTCACGTGGAATTGTTGATCCGTTTGTATTGCAGATTGCCAATACTTTGGCGCCCTGCTCCCTGGCATAACGCATTGCCATCAATGTGTCCATGGTTTCGCCAGACTGACTGATGGCAACAACTAAAGTCTCATCGTTCAAAATTGGATCGCGGTATCTAAATTCACTAGCCAATTCAACTTCAACCGGAACGCGGGTCCAGTGTTCAATTGCATACTTGGCAATTAAACCTGCGTTATAAGCCGTTCCACACGCTGTAATGATAATTTTTTTGATGCCATTTAAATATTTTTCATCAAGTGCCATGTCGGGCAGCGAAACTTTGCCAGTTAAATCGATTCGACCAAGCAAAGTGTCTGCAACCGCTTTTGGCTGTTCAGCAATTTCTTTAAGCATGAAAAGGTCATAACCACCCTTTTCTGCAGCTGATGCATCCCAAGTAACTTCATACTCAACTACGTTTACGGGATTGCCTTGGAAGTCTGTCACTTCAATTGAATCTGGAGTGATTTCAACAACCTGATCTTGACCTAATTCAATGGCATTGCGAGTGTGTGCGATAAAAGCTGACACATCAGAGGCGAGGAAATTTTCACCTTCGCCGCGACCAACAACAAGTGGTGAATTCCTGCGAGCTGCAACAACCAAATCTGGTTTGTCCGCACTGACAACCACCAAAGTGAATGCACCTGTTAGTGACTGACAAACTTCGCGAAGTGCATCACCTAAGTCCGGAGTGGTTTTAACTTGCTTGGCTAATAGGTGAGCAACGACTTCAGAGTCTGTCTGGCTACGCAGAGTGACACCTTCAGCAATTAATTTGTCACGCAGGACTGCAAAGTTTTCGATTATTCCGTTGTGAATGATCGCAATAGAACCGTCTTCACTCAAATGTGGATGAGCATTAACGTCACTTGGCGCGCCATGAGTTGCCCAGCGAGTGTGGCCGATACCAGTTGAAGATTTTTGAAGTGGTGACGCCGAAATATCGGCTTCTAAGTTTGCTAATTTGCCAGATTTTTTGCGTGATTCAATTTGGCCATCTGCGACAATTGCAACGCCTGCTGAATCGTATCCGCGGTATTCAAGTCGACGAAGACCTTCGATAACAACATCTAATGCTTGTTGCGGTCCAACATATCCAACGATTCCGCACATATAGAACAGTCTAGCGTGAGCAGATTTTGATTAAGCAGAACCTAAAGACTGCAAGTGTCTTTAACGACAGCGGCTAATTTATTTGCAATATCTTCGGCTTGATTTTGGGTTGTGGCTTCAACCATCACGCGGATAAGTGGCTCAGTTCCACTTGGACGAAGTAGTACTCGCCCAGTCTCGCCAAGTTCAGCTTCTGCTCGCTTTACCGCTGAAACTAACTTTTCATTGCCCACTTTTAATTTGTCTACGCCTTTAACGTTTACCAAAATCTGCGGAAGCCTAGTAACAATGCTTGCTAATTCACTAAGTGACTTTCCAGTTCGCTTCATTTCATTCATCACGTGAAGTGCTGTCAAAATGCCATCGCCAGTTGTGGCGTATTCGCTAAGAACTACGTGACCACTTTGTTCGCCACCAATTGTGAAGCCCTTTTCACGCATTGCTTCAAGTACATAGCGATCGCCAACAGCAGTTGCCACAACATCAATTTCAAGCTCGCGCATAGCAATTGTGAAACCTAAGTTAGACATAACTGTTGCAACCACTGTGTTTCCAACAAGTGTATTTTTGTCCTTTCGACCACTGGCCAAGATTGCCAAGATTTGGTCACCATCGACAAATGATCCATCTTCAGCAACTGCAAGAAAACGATCTGCATCGCCATCATGGGCAACACCTAAATCTGCGCCATGTTCAGCAACTGCTGCGAATAAATCTTCCATGTGAGTTGAACCGCAGCCGTCATTAATGTTCAAGCCATTTGGTTCACAGTGAATCGTGATTACTGTGGCTCCAGCACGACGAAGAGTTTCTGGACCAATCAGTGCTGCTGACCCATTTGCACCGTCAACAACCACTTTTAAGCCAGCAAGTGAATTATCAATGCTGCCAAGTAAGTGGTCGATGTATTTTTCAACTAATTCAAAGTCTTGACGGATGCGACCAACTGAAGCTCCAGTAGGCAGATTTGGATGAGTGTGCAAGTGGCGTTCAATTGCATCTTCAACATCATCGGCAAGTTTTTGGCCACCGCGAGCAAAGAATTTAATGCCGTTATCTGGCATTGCATTATGACTAGCGGAAAGCATCACGCCAAGATCAGCGCCCGTTACATCGGTTAAGAACGCAACTGCAGGTGTTGGAACTACGCCAACATCGATGACATCAACGCCAGCTGATGCTAAACCTGCTGAAACTGCGGCCTGTAAAAATTCACCACTAATTCGCGGATCGCGACCAACTATTGCAAATGGCCTGTCAGTTTTATGTGAAGCGAACTCGCCACTTTCAGCCAATACTTCTGCTGCGGCAACACCAAGTGAGGTTGCTAGTTCAGCAGTTAGTAGGCCATTCGCTAATCCGCGAACGCCATCGGTGCCAAAAAGGCGATCCGACATGTTAACGCTTTGAGTACTGTGAAGCCTTGCGTGCTTTCTTCAGACCGTACTTCTTACGTTCGGTCACGCGTGCATCGCGAGTTAGGAAGCCAGCCTTCTTAAGATCTGGTCGGTTGCCTTCAACATCAATTTCATTTAGGCAACGTGCAACACCAAGACGTAGCGCACCAGCTTGACCTGAGATGCCGCCGCCATCGATGCGTGCAATTACGTCGTAAGCACCTTCGAAGTTAAGGATCTTGAATGGATCGTTAACTAATTGTTGGTGAACTTTGTTTGGGAAGTAATCTTCAAGAGTGCGACCATTGATTGTCCAACGACCAGTACCTGGAACGATACGAACACGTGCAACAGCTTCTTTACGACGACCAGTTCCGCCACCATTCTTCTGCGGTGCCTTGCGAGGTTCGCGAGGTGCAGCAGGAGTTTCTGAAGTGTATTCAGTTAACTCTTCTTCAACAGCTTCGAAGTCTTCGTTTAGTTCTGTTACTTGTGACATGTAGTTTTCGTTCCTTTTTCTTTAAATCTATTCGCGGTGCTTACTGAGCAACCTGTGAGATAACAAATGGCTTTGGGTTTTGTGCTGCGTGTGGGTGTGATTCGCCTGCATAAACCTTCAGCTTGCTAATTTGCTGATCGCTTAGCTTGTTATGAGGAAGCATTCCCTTAACCGCTTTTTCAATTGCACGACGTGGGTTTGTTTCTAGAAGTTCGGTGTAGTTAGTTGCACGAAGACCGCCTGGGAAACCTGAGTGACGGTAATCAATCTTTGATTCCTTCTTTGTTCCAGTTAATGCAACTTTGTCAGCGTTGATTACGATTACGAAATCGCCAGTGTCAACGTGTGATGCAAAGATTGGCTTGTGCTTGCCACGTAGCAAAGTAGCAACTTGCACAGCAAGACGACCCAACACAACATCGGTTGCGTCAATAACATGCCATTCGCGAGTTACCTCGCCCGCTTTCGGTGTAAACGTGCGCACTTTTTTGCCTTCTTTTAGAACTTCGTGGTTTTTAAGATTTGTCGCATCTGGCCTTATTTTTAAAGCATTTGCGACTTCCAAAGATACCTTCCATATGGGCTTTGGGTCAAAATGAG
>JACCED011095322.1_pt1 | contig 28593 bp, 27 predicted proteins | sample 7455021 | NCBI WGS metagenome assembly JACCED01 (sample SAMN15323456, study PRJNA562643) | freshwater metagenome | isolation source: river surface water | place: USA:Blue River Watershed | collected 2017-08-19 | reverse complement strand
TCGCACCCGGGCTCTCCAAGATTGGTGTCGAGCCATTGGTTGCGCATATGTTCATCTTCTACTTTGCGGTGATCTCTGCGATTACTCCGCCTGTTGCATTGGCGTCGTTTGCAGCAGCAGGAATGTGTAACGCGGATCCGTGGAAGACGTCATGGCAGGCGCTGAAGATGGGTCTTGCTACTTTCCTGGTTCCGTTCATGTTCTTCTTTAGTCCCGCGTTGCTGATGCAGGGGCCGATTTCTGAGATCGTGCAGGTCACCGTGACGGGCGCAATTGGTGTCTGGTTCCTTGCTGGGTCAACAGAGGGCTGGTTTGGCGGTAAGCTGGCGATGCCTCTGCGAGTTCTGCTCTTTGCAGCAGCAATTGCTGTGATCGTTCCTGAAACGATTTCTGACGTGGGCGGTTTGGTCGTTGGTATTGGAATCTATCTGTTCCAGCGGGCACGTTTGAAGAAGGCAGCGGCCTGAACCCTGATGTCCGGATGAGTTCGACGTTGCGCGCGTCGATCTGTCCCGGGCAGAAGTAAAAAGAACGCGCGATAATGGAGACGCGAGCATCGAAAGATGCTCGCGTTTTCTTTTTCGTTTTCGCACTCTGAGGCTAATGCTATGAAAACCGAGATTCCAACCCCCGATCAGTATCAAGAACTTCGTGAGGCCCTGCGGGACCTGTGTGGCCAGTTTGATTCGGCCTATTGGCAGAAGGTTGACGAGGCGCGTGGATACCCCGAGGACTTCGTGAACGCGCTCACGCAGGCGGGCTGGCTTGCAGCGCTGATCCCTGCGGAATACGGTGGCTCGGGACTGGGTCTTGCAGAGGCCTCTGTGATCATGGAAGAAATTAATCTTTCCGGTGGTAACGCTGGATCCTGTCATGGTCAGATGTACAACATGGGCACCTTGTTACGTCACGGATCTAAAGCGCAGAAAGACTTCTATCTTCCCAAGATTGCCAGCGGCGAGTGGCGTCTGCAGTCGATGGCAGTGACCGAGCCCACCACTGGAACTGACACGACAAAGTTAAAGACGACTGCCGTAAAAAAAGGCGATCGTTATGTGGTCAATGGTCAGAAGGTATGGATTTCTCGAATTCAGCACTCCGACTTCATGATCCTGCTCGCTCGTACGACCCCGCTGGCTGAGGTGAAAAAGAAGTCAGAGGGCATGTCGATCTTCATGGTGGACCTGAAGCAGGCGATGGCAAACGGCATGACGGTCCGTCCGATTCTCAACATGGTGAACCATGAAACGAATGAAGTCTTCTTCGATAATCTGGAGATCCCTGCTGAGAATCTGATTGGCGAAGAAGGCCAGGGTTTTAAATATATTCTAGATGGTCTGAATGCGGAGCGGGTGCTTATCGCTGCAGAGTGTATTGGTGACGCCTATTGGCTCATCGATAAGGCGCGTCGTTATGCATCTGAGCGAGTCGTCTTTGACCGGCCAATTGGCATGAATCAGGGTATTCAGTTTCCAATTGCGGATGCCTATATCGAGACCGAGGCTGCAAATCTGATGCGGTTTGAGGCCTGTCGCCTGTTTGATGAAGGTAAACCCTGCGGGCCACAAGCCAATATGGCGAAATATCTTGCGGCCAAGGCATCTTTTGAAGCAGCCAACGTCTGTCTGCAGACACATGGTGGATTTGGATTTGCCTGTGAATATGACGTGGAGCGTAAATTCCGCGAGACGCGTCTTTATCAGGTGGCGCCGATTTCAACCAACCTTATCTATTCCTACGTGGCAGAACACCTTCTTGGGCTGCCCCGTTCTTTCTGATCGAGGGTTCTGATGTCAAATACTCCTTCCTCAGAAAGTCCGTCACAGCAGTTGGCCGCCTTTGCGGCGTCATTACAGTTTCAGGATATTCCTGAGCCTGTCGTTCGCCGTACTGAAGAACTCTTTCTGGACTGGCTTGCCTCGGCGATTGCTGGCGGCAATGCCCGTGCCGTAAAAACCATTGCGCGTTTTTGTCGAAGCCAGGGCGCATCCACAGGTCCGAGTGAGGTGCTTGCAGAGCGCCTCGGCAACAGTCCCTACCTTGCCGCCATGGCAAATGCCGCCGCCTCTCATGTGGTGGAACAGGACGACCTGCACAATAGTTCTGTCTTGCATCCAGCGACGGTCGTATTTCCGCCGGCGCTGGCAGTCGCGCAGGCAATTGGCGCATCGGGAAAAGATCTCATTACGGCGTCTGTTGCAGGATACGAGGTTGGCGTTCGTGTTGGTGAGTTTCTTGGGCGATCTCACTACACGGTCTTTCACACGACTGGCACGGTTGGGACCATTGCCGCTGCCGCGGCGGTCGGTCGACTGCTGCAGCTAGACGCCCGTCAGATGGGACATGCATTTGGTTCGGCAGGCACGCAGGCGGCGGGGCTTTGGGAGTTTCTTCGTGATGCTGCTGACTCGAAGCAGCTGCACACGGCACATGCCTCCGGTGCGGGACTGGCTGCGGCCATGATGGCCAAAGACGGACTAACAGGTGCTGTTCGAATTTTTGAAGGGAAGCAGGGGATGGCAGCGGGCATGTCAAAAGACGCCAACATCGCCGCGCTCACCGATCGTCTTGGCACACGTTGGGCAACGGCTGAGACGTCTTTTAAATATCACGCGTCTTGTCGTCACACGCACCCAGCAGCGGACGCCTTGTTGATGGTCATGGCACAGCACCAGCTTAGGATGGATGACATTTCCCAGGTGATAACCCATGTCCACCAAGGCGCGATTGACGTGCTCGGTCCGGTAACGGACCCCCAGACGGTGCATCAGTCAAAGTTTTCGATGGGCACTGTTTTAGCACTTGCAGCCCGTTATCAGTTTGCAGGTCTTTCCGAGTTCGAACACCATTTTCAGGATCCCGAGATCAAGGCCTTCTGTAAGAAGGTCACCATGACACTCGATCCAGATGTTGATGCGGCCTATCCCAAGCGATGGATCGGGAAAGTGACCGTCAAAACCATAGACAGTCGTACTTTTCATGGCCAACTCGATGAGCCGAAGGGAGACCCTGGCAATACCCTGTCACGCGCTGAGCTTGCGGAAAAAGCCCAGCGACTTGCGGCTTACAGCCAGTCGGTATCACCCGACGAAATGGCGCGACTGATCGATCGAGTCTGGAGTCTTTCGACAGAGTCGAAGGTCGGTTTTTTCTTGGGCGAGTGACTAACGAAGTCGAGGCATCTTCCACGGCAGCATTAGCCGGGTAGAGAGTCGATCCAGGCGAGGAATATTGAGCGTCTCGTGCATCGAGACGACATCCTCGCCAAGGAGCCGCGAGCGGAGTACCGAACGAACGTAAAACGGGGTGTCTTCTAGGGTCTGCAGAACGCGGGCGGGCTGTTCACCTTCCGAACGAATACTGCGACCGACACGCCACAGGGCTTTAGGCAGGCTCTGGCGTGAAGGCGCTTCAAAAGGTTCAACTGTCTGGTCGGGTTTAAATCTCAAGGCGAGCACGCGCTCGTCTCCCGATTTCTCGCGGATGTCATAGAGCACAGCAACACTTTTATCTCGAAGATTGGCGCGCGACCAGTCCCATTCAAAGAACGGTCCGGTGATGGGCTCCGTGCCCTCGTTTGAATCAAGATAGGCGTGACCCTTCCATGACAGGGCAGGATCGTCGAGTGCTACCTCGACGCGACCGGAAGGGCCAATCGGCCCCCAGTGATGCCGGGCGCTCGCGTCTAGCGGTGTGACATAGTGGAACAGCTGATCTGGAAAGACACGGATTTTGCCCCGTACTTTTTGCGGAATCGGTACGGACCACTCGTTGAGATCAATCTCAAGGCAGGCGCCTGTCCATCGCAGATGACTAGGACCGACCTGGAAGTGCTGACTGCTTCGCGAAAGACTTTTTTCGCCGCGTTCCGTCATGGTCCACCGCCGTGCGCCTTTTCCGTAGAGCGCGACATTGATACTGACGTGGTTTTCCGGATTTGCTAACGGATCTTTCTGAAAAGCCCAGTGGTAGTAGGGCGAGAAGACACTTCCAACAAATGCAATGATGGTCAGACCATAGTTCTCATCATCACTTAAGGCGTCGACGTACCACCAGAGATAACCACCCGGCCGGACGATTTGATCAAACCGAGGTGACCCATCAGGGTGGCGGCCGCCAATCGGCCTGACATGGTGGCCATCGGAACTCCCGGGCCCGGATGGACGCTGCCCCCCGCCAGATAGAGACCCCGAATCTTGCTGGTTGAACCAGGGCGATCGAATGCGCTCATCCATCCATGGGTTGCCTGGCCATATAAGGCTCCTCCCGTTGCCGGGAACCACTGATGAAACTGATTGGGCGATGTCATTTGCACGTTCGTGTCGGTGCGATCGATCGTGAGTCCACATCGTTGCATCAGAGAAAAGGCGGCGTCTAGACATCGGGAGGTCTCCTCGACCGTGAAGGTATGGGTATCTCCAGTTGCCGGCGCATTGATCAGCATGAGCAGGCGTTCTGGGGTGTCGCGGTAATGGTCATCGTCTCGCCGATCTTGTGCACAGATATAGATCGTTGGTTTGGTCGGCAGTTGGCGGTGATTGAAAATATCATCAAACTCAGTCGCGTAGTCCTGGTTAAAAAACAGGTTGTGATGCACTAAAGGGAAGCCTTTTGTCTGGGCATGCATCGACAGCGTGAGCGCCGAGAGGGATCGCTCGCTGGGGTTGGAGCGAGGAAGGCCAAGCGCTTCGGCTGACATCGTTGGTCGCGGCGTCTCTGTCGAGAGATCGGTTCCGCTTGCAGACACTGGTCCGATCGCGACCTGTCCGGTTGTCAGGGCGGCGACATCTCCGTTAAACACAACCGAATCAGCAGCAATGATTTCGCCAGAGGCGAGCTGCACGCCGCAGACACGATCGTCTTGCGTCAGGATTCGATGGCAGCTGTGATTGACGCGAATCTCGGCGCCATGTTTTTCTGCCAACCGAGCGAGTGACTGCGCCAGTGCGGTCATCCCGCCGTCAATGACCCAGACGCCTTGCATCTCGACATCGGCAATCAGCATGAGTGTCGCAGGTGCCACTAGCGGTGAAGAGCCGCAGTAGGTCGCATAACGCGAAAATAGCTGGTGAAGTCGCGGGTCTTTGAAGTGTCGTGACAAGGATTGCCAGAGACTTTGAAACATTCCAAGATCCCAGAGCACCTTGAGCCCAGAAAACCCCAGGTCTGCATTCATTGACCACAGGCTTGGACGCTCTGATCGGATATAGGCCTTCTCAAGAGTCCGATAGGTAGTCTGTGCCTGGTCGCAGAACTTGAGAAACCGATCGGCCTCTGCTGGGCTTGAGAACTCGCGGATTGCCTGCGCAGACCGCTGTCGATCAGCAAACAGATCAAGTCGCTCGTCAGCACTCCAGGCATGCCTTGCGAGAACCTCCGCACGATGTACAGAGAGCTCCTGTTCGAGTCGAGTCCCCGCTTTTTCAAATAAGGGGTCTAGTATCCAGCGCATCGTAAACACAGTGGGGCCAGTATCGACCCCAACCCCATTGACGGAGAGCTGCTGACACTTTCCGCCGACTTTTGGTCCTTGTTCAAGGAGTGTGACTTGAAGTCCAGCAACGGAGAGCTCTAAGGCACTGGCGAGCCCGCCCATGCCACCACCAATGATCACGACATGATGATCCCGCCCGCTAGGCAAAGGACTGACCCTTCCAGTTGCCAGAAATCATGCGGGGTTGAAAACGAACAAACATGGATTCTGAAAAGTGGCCACCCGAAAGGGAGGCCTTGATGGCTTCGAGGTGTGCTCCGGTGCGGGCATAGGCGTTCATTGCATCAAGACTTTCCCAGACACTAAATGTGGCTTGTCGGAAAATTGGCGCCTCTCCGAGCCCGACGGCGAGTAGACAGCCTGTGGCCTTGCCGAGCGAGTCTTCAGCGGGGGGCGCATGCCGCCAGAATCGACGGGCTTTCATGGGTCGTATGGAGGCACGCGTTAGCGCAGCAATCGGCCCAGAAGACGGGGTCGTTGCTGTAACGTCAATGGAGTGGCCGGACCAGGTACCCTTACAGGAATAGGCCTCAAGCTTCGCGATCAGAAACTCACGAGCATGTGCGCGGTATTGGGCAACGACTTTAGAAGATTGGAGAAAGGCATCGGCATTCTGTTCTGAGTCAAAGACACAGAACAGCCCCTGTCGTGATGGGCTGGGTCTGAGCCCAAAACCGCCATCGGCACCACTGCCAAGAACCTTGAAAAATCGAAGACCGGTGATACCGATCATCGAGAATCGCCCAACAACAAATCGAGCGAACCCCCACAGACGGGAATCTGCGTTGACGTCAATCAGAACAATCACGACAACCATGTCATGACTGTACTGCAAAACGACTATTTTTTGCTTCGGTCTGTGACCTCGCCAATACCGTATCGACGAAGTTTCACGTACAAGCTCTGGCGGGAGAGGCCAAGCATTTCCGAGGCCGAGGCTCGGTTATCGCGGGTCAGCCGCAGGGCGGCCTCAATGCAGAGCTTCTCGATGAGATCCGCAGTCTCACTCACGATTTCTTGCAGTGGGACGCGACCCACCAGCTCCACCAGCTGATCGGCCGAGCGGGGAAGTTGTTGTAAGGATGGGCGCTCTATCCCCATTCGCTGACCGACATCCCGAATGCTAAAGCCGAGGCAGGGCGTGGGAGCAGACTTTACAGAAACGCCGGAGATCTCGACCTGCAGATGAGATCCATTAGCGCCATGAAGCATGGTGGAGAAGAGACGTACTGCGCCACGCTGCTGGATGTTTGCAACAAGAACACTCAGATCGACATCGGATCGTCCAAGCCAGTCGCTGAGGTTACGCCCGATCACCTGATCCGCTTTGGTAAGCTGGGCCATCTCGATGAAGGCATGGTTACACGTCAGAATCTTTCCGGTGGTATCCGTAACGATGAAGCCGTCCGGGGAGTGCTCCAGCACGTCGAGCATGATCGATCGCTTGGGCGCATTGACATCATGGTGTTGGAGCTCTGGGGGCGTGAGCCGCACCAGAAATAAGTTGCCGGTTTCTTGTCGAAAAATCGACGCAGAGACAGTGATCTGCAGCGCATCTTTTGAGCCGTCAATGGTCCGAGCATCGGCGTCACCGGATGACTTCACGCTGGCGAGGAGATCCTCAATCACGGATCGTTCAGTATCCGCGAGCGCCTCGAGGATCGACTTGCCGACAATTTTTTTAACAGGAAGATTGAGAATCTTCGACGCTGCTGGATTCGCTTCGAGAACGCGATAACTGTTCGGGTCGACAATCAGCACGGCCTCAGAGGCCAGTTCAAACAACAGCCGATAGCGGGTCTCCATGTGCCGCATGCGCAGGTAGTCCCGCTCCATGGCCTGGTGGGCTTCCACCAGCCGTTGCTGGAGTGACGCAAGATTGCGTAGGTCACGACCAAAGGCGATGGTGTCGCCCTTATCGCCAGCGCTTGCTGCGGCAAACAGAATTGGAACATCGGCGCCTTGGGCGGAGGGGAAGTTCAGGTGTCGCCAACGTGCGAGTGACTTCGCCTGCGCCTCTGCGGTAAGTTCTTCGACTTTAATTCGGCTTTCACTGGTCACCATCTCGGTCCACGGCTTGCCGACCCATGTCGATAGGTCGCCGAGTGGTAACTGGTCGTTGCTGAGCTGAACGTCTCGGATAACGCCCTTTTGATCAATCAAGAGCGATAAGTCTGCTGCTGCAGCGATGACACTGACGGCAGCCTTGGGGTCCATCGCGGCGAGTAGCTTATCGGTCTGGGCCTGGGTGCTCATGGAAGTCCCGCCTTCAGATTAACTTGCATGACGGGATGCCTTTGTCTGAATAAATTGCTGATGGGTCGCCACAATACGCTCGGCCTCAAGGATTGCGTGCTCGGCATCCGCTGCCGTGGTATCGGCGCCGATCTGCGCTGCGATCTCTGGGTGGTGAACGAGCAGTGGGCCGCCAGCCATAATGACGAGCTGGCCATTTTTAGAGCTGCGGCGCAGCTCGGTAATAAATTCGGGGAGTCCTTCGAGCTGACCTTCGGACCCAACGGAGATGCCAGCAATGTCGAAATACTCTTCCTTAACAGCCTCTAAGAGTCGTTCGCGGGATGCTGCTGGTTCCCCCCAGACCGACCAACCTGCACGACGAAAGAATTCGGCGACCATCAAAATGCCCAGCGTATGTTGGGAGCCGGGCACCGGCATCAGCATGATCTTGCGTCGATGGGCGCCCCATTGTTCTTGGTCGTTTCTGAATGCAGGGCTTAGGTCATACATCACCTGCTGCATTCGCCACAGGGCAACAGTAATTTCGGTGAAGTCACATTGGTCGGCCACCCACATGGCATCGAGTCTGCGGGCTGCAGGTGCGAAAAGGTGCAAGTAGATCGCCTGCAGTGGCACGCCACGGTTGCGAATCGACTCCACGTAGTTTTGGCATATGACTGACTCATTTCGAAGGGCGATCTCAGTGAACTGATCGACCTCGTCGCTGCGAATGAAAAGGGGTGATTCGCCGCTGTGGCCACTTTCTTCCTGGTGGGCGGCCATCAGGCGCGGGATGATCTCCGCTTCAATAGTCTTAACAAGCCAGTCCATTTGATCCTCTGGATGATGGCTGGCAGGACTGGCGGGGAAGGCTCGATTTGTTACGTCCCCATTTTCCTTGGGCCCGTCTACGGCGGGGTCCAGGCAGGGGTGTTCGACCTGTCGCGGGTTTTGCGGCTTTTCTGGGTACTGGCTCATCGATGATGGGTGCTGGTGTTATTCCTGTTGGATCGATGTTCCAATGGGTTTCTATTGTAAGTAAGCACTTATTAAACATTTGCCGAAGTTTTCCTTTTAAAACCGAAGACCACGGCAGACAAACGGACTAGGTTCCGTTTTAAGGGGTTGCCTTGGACTTGTCAAAGACTTGCCTCCCAGTATCCCCTCACCCTCAGTTTTGTCAAGGACAATTGATGTCAAATTAAGTTGACACTTATGGTTCGGAGATCTAGAGTCAGATCTAGGGGAACAGGATTTTTGGAGGCATTTTTCTTGACTGACTCAAGGCCGCTCTACACACCAGAGGAACGTCGTCGCCGAGACGAAACGCCTTGGACATTTGTCCAGGGAGTCCTTGCGCCTATCCAGTTTCTAGTTTTTATCGTGAGCACCGTCTTGGTGATCCGCTATCTGTTAACGGGCCATGGGGAGACCTTGGCCACGGTCTCGGTCGTCATCAAGACCATGTTGCTGTATCTGATTATGGTCACCGGCTGTATCTGGGAAAAGGTTGTCTTTGGCAAATATCTTTTTGCCCGCGCCTTCTTCTGGGAAGACGTTTTCAGCATGCTTGTCTTGGCATTACACACTGCCTATCTCATTGGTCTGATCGGCGGCTATACGACTGTGCAGACCCTCATGTGGACAGCACTCGCTGCCTATCTCGCTTACGTCATTAACGCCACGCAGTTTCTTCTTAAGCTGCGTGCCGCACGGTTACAGCAGGAGCGAGACGCACTCGCGCAGGGGGCTGCAGCATGAATAAACCTATCCCGTTACAAGCGATTCCGATTGCAACTGTGGAGGCGGCAGGCTGTGGAGAGACGCCTGTGATCCGCGAGCGGGGACAGCGCGAAGTCTTTTGTGGCCTGACAGGCATCATCTGGCTGCATCGAAAAATTCAGGATGCGTTCTTTCTGGTTGTTGGCTCACGCACCTGCGCGCACCTGATCCAATCGGCAGCGGGCGTCATGATCTTTGCGGAGCCTAGATTTGCGACCGCCATCATCGACGATCGAGATCTCGCCGGGTTGGCGGATGCAAACGAGGAGCTTGATCGTGTCGTCAACCGTCTTCTCGAGCGTCGCCCTGACATCAAGATGCTTTTTCTCGTGGGGTCATGCCCCTCCGAAGTCATCAAGCTCGACCTCTCGCGGGCCGCCGAACGTCTGACCCGTCAGTTTGCACCGCGTGTTGCTGTGTTGAACTACTCCGGCAGCGGTATTGAGACAACCTTCACCCAGGGTGAGGACGCCTGTCTCACCGCTCTGGTGCCGAGTCTGCCGGTGCTTCCTGCGACTGCACCTGCGGAGCTGCTCATCGTTGGCACACTGGCCGATATTGTTGAAGACCAGTTCCTGCGGCTTTTTAAGGCCATGGGGATTGATCGGGTTGCCGCTTTCCCGCCCCGCCGCTCAACGGCTCTTCCTGCTGTTGGGCCGAATACGCGATTCCTGCTGGCGCAGCCGTTCCTCGGTGAAACCGCGCGCGCACTCGAATCACGGGGCGCAACGCGAATCGCAGCGCCGTTCCCGTTGGGCATTGAAGGCACAACGCTGTGGCTGAAGGCCGCCGCCGACGCATGGGGCATTGACCCTAGCTGCTTCGAGCAGACGATTGCTTCGGCGCGTGACCGTGGTCAGCAAGCCGTGGATCGTCAGAAATCCCATCTCGAAGGGAAGACCATCTTCTTCTTCCCTGATTCTCAGCTCGAAGTCCCGCTTGCACGTTTTCTCTCACGCGAGTGCGGTATGACTTTGGCTGAAGTGGGATCTCCTTATCTTCACAAGCAGCATCTGTCCGAAGAACTCGCCCTGCTTCCTGCCGGGACTCAGCTGTCAGAGGGGCAGGACGTTGAGCGACAGTTAGATCGCTGTCGAGACGCGCAGCCGGACATGGTGGTCTGTGGATTGGGGCTTGCTAATCCTCTCGAATCAGAGGGCATCACCACAAAGTGGTCAATTGAACTTGTCTTCAGTCCTATCCAGGGATTTGATCAGGCCGCGGATCTCGTGGAACTCTTCACGCGGCCCCTTCGTCGACGTGCCTTGCTGCAAGCGCCATCGTTGCCCACAGAGGTGACATCATGAAGCTGACGCTTTGGACCTATGAAGGGCCGCCACATGTCGGCGCGATGCGCGTCGCAACAGCCATGCAAGACGTGCACTATGTTCTGCATGCTCCTCAGGGGGATACCTATGCTGACCTGTTGTTCACGATGATTGAGCGGCTGCCTAAGCGGCCGCCCGTGACCTACACGACCTTCCAGGCAAGAGACCTTGGAAAAGATACCGCGGAACTTTTTAAGACAGCTGTCCAGTCCGCTTACGAGCGCTTTCAGCCCAAGGCCATCATGGTGGGGGCATCGTGTACTGCCGAACTGATTCAAGATGATCCGGCAGGTCTTGCGCAGGCCCTGAACCTGCCGATCCCGGTCGTGCCGTTAGAACTTCCGTCGTATCAACGAAAAGAAAACTGGGGTGCCTCTGAAACTTTTTATCAGATGGTGCGGGCGATGTGCCACGGCAGAACGCCGAATCGCAAGGCATCCGTCAGACCCAGATGTAACTTGCTTGGTCCGACCGCCCTTGGATTTCGACATCGTGATGACGTGACCGAGATCACGCGTCTTCTCGATCAGCTCGGGATTGATGTTGCCGTCGTCGCACCGCTGGATGCCCGTCCTCAGGATCTGGCGGCATTGATTGATGCGGACTTCAACGTTCTGCTGTATCCGGAAACGGGGCAGCAGGTCGCCAGTTGGTTAGAGCGACAGTTTGGAATGAAGTGGACGAAGACGATTCCCATCGGTGTGAATGCAACGGAGGCATTTATTCAGGAAGTCGCAACCCTGGCCGGCATTGACCCGGTTGTTCCTGCAGAGATTGGGTCACGTGCGCGGTGGTATGAGCGCTCGGTGGACTCCACGTACCTCACAGGAAAGCGCGTCTTTATTTTTGGGGATGCGACCCATGCGATTGCAGCGGCACGGGTAGCCAGCGAAGAGATGGGCTTTACGGTGGTTGGTCTTGGCACCTACAGCCGTGAGTTTGCCCGTGAGATTCGAGATGCTGCAAAACGCTATGGTGTTGAGCCGCTGATTACGGATGACTACCTGGAGGTCGAGAGTCAGGTTGCTGCACTCCAACCAGAGCTTGTGTTAGGGACGCAGATGGAGCGCCATATCGCCAAGCGTCTATCGATTCCTTGTGCAGTGATCTCAGCCCCTGTACACGTTCAGGATTTTCCTGCCCGCTACTCTCCTCAGATGGGGTTTGAAGGTGCAAACGTGATGTTTGATACCTGGATCCATCCGCTCATGATGGGTCTTGAAGAGCATCTCGTGCATATGTTCCGCGACGACTTCGAGTTTCATGATGGCGCAGCAGCCTCCCATCTCGGGCATGTTGCTTCACGCGCCGAGCCTGCCACGGCTACTGAGCATGAACCGATCACGGTCGCATCGGCTACTGTCACTGACACTGCAGCGGGCGCTATTGAGGTGTCGACCTGGGCGCCAGATGCCCAGAAAGAACTTAACAAGATCCCATTTTTTGTTCGCGGAAAAGCCCGTCGAAACACTGAACGGTATGCCCTAGAGCGGGGCGTGCAACTGATTACTGTGGAAACACTCTACGATGCCAAAGCCCACTTTAGCCGGTAAAGAGCAGGGTGTGAGTACCCCGATCCGCGTCGTGATCGTCACGATGGACACGCACTTAGCGACCGCTACTGCACGCGCACGCTCGCGACTGCTTCGACTGATGCCCGGGCTTCAGTTATCCATGCATTCGGCATCGGAATGGTCCACTAACGAAAAGAGTATCGATGCCTGTCGTCGAGATATTGAGCAGGGCGACATCATTGTGGTCACCATGCTCTTTATGGAAGATCACTTTCTGCCGGTGTTAGATGCAATTGAGGCTAGACGGGATCACTGTGACGCGATGGTCTGTGCGATGTCGGCAGCAGAAGTTGTCCGTCTGACGCGCCTGGGTAAATTTGATATGAATCGACCCGCCTCAGGGCTTACGGCCCTGTTGAAACGGCTCAGAGGAAACAAAGATAAGACCTCTACCGGTGGTGCTGCGCAGATGAAAATGCTGCGTCGTGTGCCGAAGCTTTTGCGATTCATCCCAGGGACCGCCCAGGATGTACGTTCTTATTTCCTGACGCTGCAGTACTGGCTGGGTGGCTCTGAAGAGAACATGTTCAATATGGTGCGGTTTCTGGTCAATAAGTATGCCGCTGGACCACGCGAAGCCCTACGGCACCAGCATGATCCCGCACTTCCGATTGAGTATCCCGATCTTGGGGTCTATCACCCGCGGATGAAGGCGCGCATGTCTGACGATCTCTCGGCACTCCCAACAGTGGTCTCCGAGAAATCAGCCAAAGGCCGTGTTGGTGTTCTGCTGCTTCGCTCGTATCTGCTTTCTGGAAACTCGGGCCACTACGATGGCGTGATCACCGCATTAGAGGCACAGGGACTTCAGGTGATTCCTGCCTTTGCGGCTGGACTAGATGCACGACCTGCGGTTGAGAAATTCTTCATGCGCGATGGCCAAGCAACTGTGGATGCAGTGGTCTCGCTATCGGGATTCTCGCTTGTTGGGGGGCCTGCCTATAACGACGCCCGTGCCGCAGAAGAGACCCTATCAAAACTGGATGTGCCGTATATCTCGGCCCACCCGGTGGAGTTTCAGTCTCTCGACCAATGGGGAGAGTCCGAGCGTGGCCTGCTTCCGGTGGAGAGCACCATCATGGTGGCGATCCCCGAGCTTGACGGGGCGACGACACCAATGGTCTTCGGGGGCCGTGCTGGGACACCCGGTACGGTCTGCTCAGGCTGCCATAAGCACTGTGCCTTCACCGAAAAACATAACGCACAGGATATGCATACCTGTTCGGAGCGGGCCCATCGACTCGCACAACGGGTGGCGAAGCTAGTCGCCTTGCGTCGATCAGAGCGGGCGGCGCGCAAGATCGCATTGGTGATCTTTAACTTCCCGCCGAATGCGGGGAACACGGGTACCGCAGCTTATCTGTCAGTGTTTGAGTCTCTGTTTAATGTCCTGACGGCGATGAAGGTGCGAGGCTACACGGTCGAACTACCTGAGTCTGTCGACGCCTTACGCGACAGTGTCATCTTGGGGAACAAAGATCAGTATGGCACCGACGCCAATGTTCATACGTTGATTGCTGCAGACGATCATGTTCGTAGGGAGCCATGGCTTAATGAGATAGAAGCCCAGTGGGGTCCGGCACCAGGTCGACACCTATCTAACGGCCAGTCTATCTTTGTATTGGGTCGTCAGTTCGGCAACGTGTTGGTCAATATCCAACCAGGGATGGGCTACGAAGGCGATCCGATGCGACTTCTGTTTGAGCGTGGCTTTGCGCCAACGCATGCCTTCTGTGCAAATTATCGATACCTTCGCGAAGATTTCTGCGCAGATGCGGTACTGCATTTCGGTACCCACGGGGCACTGGAATTTATGCCTGGTAAGCAGTCGGGCATGTCTGGTGCCTGTTGGCCGGATCGACTGATCGCAGATCTTCCTAACTTTTACCTGTACGCGTCTAACAACCCTTCAGAGGGTGCAATTGCGAAACGCCGTGCGGGCGCAACGCTCGTCAGTTACCTGACGCCACCCGTGTCGCAGGCTGGTCTGTATCGCGGGCTGATGGATCTCAAGTCGTCCATTGATCGTTGGCGCGCCCTTGAGCCTGATGCGGTCGATCGTGCGGAGACTGCCTCGCTTGTGCAGTCTCAGGCCGCTGAGCTAGAGCTCGCAGTTGCGGAGCCGCTCTGGTCGGTCACACAGGATGCCCAAGGCATGAGTGAGGCCGATGATCAGATCAAGCGTCTCTACGAGGCCGTGTTGGAACTTGAATACACTCTGATTCCCCATGGACTCCACGTGGTCGGTCAGCCGCTTTCAGAAGAAGAGCAGATCGATATGCTGGTGTCGATGGCTGACGCAGCCGCCGGTGTGTCGATTAGTCGAGATGCTGCAGGTTCGATTATTCGTGGTGAAAAGATCGACGCTGTCGCAGAACAAATTAGGTCCGATCTACTGAGGTCTTCAGCGATTCATCCATCAGCCGAAAGCTCTGGTCCTGATCATCTCGCATTAACGGATATGGTGAGGGCATTATCGACGGCAAGTCGGCAGCTGAAAGAAGATAGTGAAGTCGAAGGCCTCATGCATGCATTGGACGGCCGGTTTATCAAACCCGCCCCCGGTGGTGACGTTCTGCGCACGCCGGAGGTGCTCCCCACTGGCCGTAATCTTCACGGCTTTGATCCTTTCAAGATCCCGAGCGCCTTCGCGGTCAAAGATGGCGCGCAGCAGGCGCAGAAACTTATTGATCGTTATGTCGCAGACGGTAATCCGCTGCCGGAATCGATTGCGATGGTCTTGTGGGGAACCGATAACCTGAAGACAGAGGGTAGCCCGATTGCCCAGGCGCTCTTTTTAATGGGGGCACGTCCACGGTTTGATAGTTATGGGCGCATCGCCGGTGCAACGTTGATTCCACTTGAGGAACTGGGCCGGCCACGGATTGACGTCGTGATTACGCTATCCGGTATTTTTCGTGACCTGATGCCGCTGCAGATCAAGCTCCTTGCAGAGGCCGCATTCTTTGCAGCGGAGGCTGACGAGCCGCTAGAGCAGAACTTTATTCGTAAGCATGCGCTGGCCTACCAACAGGCCCATGGATGTTCTCTCGAGGAGGCCTCGCTGCGCGTCTACGGAAACGCTGAAGGCGCTTATGGTTCGAATGTGAATAACCTCGTTGAAAACAGCCGGTGGGATGAAGAAGATGAACTGGCAGAGGTCTATTCCCGTCGGAAAGGCTTTGCCTATGGCCGCTCTGGCCGACCCGTTCAGCAGCCAGCGCTCTTACAGAGTGTCCTGAAAGATGTTGCCTTGACCTATCAGAATCTCGACTCTGTCGAGCTGGGCGTCACGACTGTCGATAACTACTTCGATACGCTCGGAGGGATCACCGGAGCCGTCAAGCGAGCGAAGGGTGGTGCTGCGCCACCGGTCTACATAGGAGACCAGACAAAAGGTGCGGGCACTGTTCGTACCCTTTCCGAGCAGGTAGCCCTTGAGACGCGGACGCGTATGCTCAACCCGAAGTGGTACGAAGGCATGCTCAAGCATGGCTACGAAGGCGTTCGTCAGATTGAGGTCCACATCACCAACACCTTGGGATGGTCTGCAACCACCGGGCAGGTACAGCCTTGGGTCTATCAGCAGCTGACCCAGACTTTCATGCTCGACCCAGAAATGCGCGATCGACTCGCGAAACTGAATCCGTCGGCGTCCGCCAAGGTCGCCAATCGTCTGCTCGAGGCATCCGAGCGACAGTTTTGGAAACCCGATGCACAAACACTTGCCGCGCTTCGACAGGCTGGAGAAGAACTAGAAGATCGCCTAGAAGGCGTCTATGAGGGAGTATCACCATGAACGTAGCAACCGTGCCGTTTTCCGAAATCAAACGAACCGGGGGGCGCCCAGATGGGGAGGGCAGCGTTCAGGTGCAGCTTGATCCTAATATGAAGATTGGAAATGCCAAGGTCTTCGCGATCTACGGAAAAGGAGGAATTGGCAAGAGCACGACCTCTTCAAATCTATCCGTAGCGTTTTCCAAACTGGGAAAGCGAGTTCTGCAGATTGGCTGTGACCCAAAGCATGACTCGACGTTTACCTTAACCAAAAAGCTCATGCCGACAGTGATCGATGTTCTCGAGTCTGTTGATTTTCATTCCGAAGAGCTGCGTATCGAAGACTTTGTCTTCAAAGGCTATAACGGCGTGATGTGCGTCGAGGCAGGCGGCCCGCCTGCGGGAACTGGATGTGGCGGTTATGTGGTTGGGCAGACGGTCAAGCTCTTAAAAGAACATCATCTTTTGGAAGACACTGATGTGGTGATCTTTGACGTGCTCGGTGACGTCGTCTGTGGCGGATTTGCCGCGCCCCTCCAGCACGCCGACCGTGCGCTGATCGTGACGGCAAATGACTTTGACTCCATTTTCGCCATGAATCGTATTGTTCAGGCCATTGGTGCGAAATCTAAAAATTACAACGTTCGTCTGGGCGGCGTAATCGCGAATCGAAGTGCCGCAACGGATCAGATTGATAAGTTCAATGAGCAGATTGGGCTAAAGACAATGGCCCACTTTCCCGATCTCGACGTAATCCGTCGTAGCCGGCTAAAGAAATCGACGCTTTTTGAAATGGAAGACTCTCCCGAGCTGAAAGCCGTTCAGGAGGAGTATCTGCGTCTTGCAGAAAAGCTCTGGATGGGAGTAGACCCTCTGAGCGCTGAGCCGATGAAAGATCGGGATATTTTTGATCTCTTGGGTTTTGACTGATAAAAAAGATGAGTTCATCTAGCTATCTCAAACAACGTGATCGGATCGAGCACTACTTCGATCAGACTGCGGCAGAGACCTGGGCAAGACTGACCTCGACAGCGCCAGTTAGCGGCGTGCGTGCGACAGTGCGGGCCGGTCGAGATCGGATGCGGTCCACGTTGTTGTCCTGGATGCCGCCCGATCTCACCGGGCTGCGTCTACTCGATGCCGGCTGCGGCACGGGGGCGCTTGCTGTTGAGGCGGCAAAGCGCGGCGCAGACGTTGTGGCCATCGATCTCTCGCCGACGCTTGTGAACCTTGCTCGCGAAAGAGCGCCCGCCGATCTTGGGTCGGGTCGAATCACCTTCCTTGCGGGAGATATGTTTGATCCTGCCCTGGGCGAATTTGATCTGGTGGTGGGGATGGACTCTCTGATCCATTATCAGCCGCTCGATGTGGTGCGGATTCTCGGGGGGTTTGCTGCCAGAACACGTCAGGCGGTGCTCTTTACATTTCCGCCGAAAAATATGGCGCTGGCTGCGATGATCATGGTGGGCAAACTGTTCCCGCGGAAAGATCGCGCGCCCTTTATTGCGCCGGTGAGCTACGACCGGCTGCGATCGCTGATTGCGTCCGCTCCTGAACTCTCAGAGTTTCAGGTTGCTCAGACTCAGAAGATCTCAAGCGGTTTTTATACCTCTCAGGCCTTGGCCCTTGTGAGACGACCATGACCGGAAAGCACACGCGAGCCGGATGGCGTAAGTGGACACGGGTGAGCGCCCGGTTCATGCCATTTGCGGATGTGGCCAGTCCCACGTTGCCCTTGCGTCGACTCTTTCAGTTGTCGCTCTTTCAGGTATCTGTTGGCATGGCAACCGCATTGCTGATTGGCACGCTCAATCGCGTCATGATCGTTGAACTTGGTGTTGGCGCATGGCTGGTCGCCCTGATGGTGGCACTGCCGCTGCTGTTTGCGCCATTTCGTGCGCTCGTCGGGTTTAAGTCAGACACCCATCGTTCTGTGCTGGGCTGGCGGCGAGTGCCTTACATATGGCTGGGTACGCTCATGCAGTTCAGCGGACTGTCCATCATGCCTTTTGCCTTAATTCTGCTCTCCGGAGACAGCAACTGGCCGACCTGGGTCGCGCACGTGGCCACTGCACTCGCATTTCTGTTGGTGGGGGCAGGGGTGCAGACGGCACAGACGGCAGGTCTTGCCTTAGCAACGGACATTGCACCGGAAGATACTCGTCCGCGTGTCGTGGCCATGATGTATGCCATGTTGTTGGTCGGTATGGTGGTCAGCGGTCTAATCTTTGGTTTTCTACTGACGGAATTTAGTCAGATCAAGTTGATCAAGGTGATACAAGGCGCTGCGGGTGTCAGCGCGATTCTGAATCTCGTTGCGCTCTGGAAGCAGGAAGCGCGAAACCCAGAGCGAACAGCTGCAACTGTGATGCGCCCTGATTTTCGCCAGACCTGGAACGCTTTCTCGCATCAGCCGAAAACGATTCGGTTTCTCGTTGCCCTTGGACTCGGTACTGCCGCCTTCAGCATGCAAGACATTATCTTGGAGCCATACGGTGGCGAGATCCTTGGGCTGTCAGTCTCAGCGACCACGCTCCTGACAGCCTTGATGGCGGCAGGATCTCTTGTGGCCTTTGCGATGGCAGCGAGACTCTTGGGCCGTGGCATGAATGCCTATCGGCTGGGGGCAGTGGGCGCACTCGTTGGGCTTGTCGCCTTTTCCTGTGTCATTTTTTCGGCGCCCTTAGCCTCGAGCAGCCTGTTTCGAATTGGCGTGGTGCTCATCGGTTTCGGTAGTGGGCTCTTTTCGGTTGGGACGCTCACCGCGGCGATGAATCTTGAACAAGAGGCGCAGTCCTCAGTGCCTGGGCTTTCTCATTTTGGAATGAGCGGGCTGATTCTGGGGGCCTGGGGTGCGGTCTATGCCACGGCAACAGGCATATCAATTGCGATGGGAGGCGTCATTCGTGATCTCGTCTCGACTGCAGCCGTCAATGGTGATGTTGGTCTGGCGTTGGTGAGCCCTGTGACGGGGTACAGCTTCGTTTACCACTTAGAGGTTTATTTGTTGTTGGCAACGCTGGTTGCGATTGGCCCATTGGTACGCGAGATTCCTCGCGATTCCACGGCGCCGAGAACACCGGTTTCGAAGTTTGGTCTGGCTGAATTCCCCGGCTGATCAATCATTAAAGGAGAATGACCATGGGAACAGGTGCAATAACAGGGTATATCGATGTCGCACAGATCGTGCTGTACATCTTCTGGATTTTCTTTTTCGGCCTGGTGTACTACCTCCATCAGGAGAACAAGCGAGAGGGCTATCCTTTAGACAGTGATCGCAAAGATTATGCGAATCTGCAGGGCTTTCCTGCAATGCCAAAACCCAAGACATACAAATTGGCGGACGGCTCCGAAATGATCGCGCCTCATAGCCGCGATCAGAGTGCACCACCCTTGGCGGCGCGTCGAATTGGCAATTTTCCAGGCGCTCCCATTGAGCCCACCGGTAATCCTATGCTCGATGGCATTGGCCCCGGCGCCTGGACCGCCCGTCGTGATACGCCAGACCATGACAGTCATGGTCATTTGAAAATTGTTCCTATGCGAGCGGCTGCTGGTTTTTCAGTGTCGGTCAATGATGTGGATCCGCGCGGCCTTCCTGTTGTTGGCGCTGACAATGAGGTCGGTGGCAAAGTGGTCGACCTCTGGGTAGACCAGTCGGAGCAGCTCTTTCGTTACCTCGAAGTCGAGGCGGCCGGTGGCAAGCGAGTACTGCTTCCTATTCCTTTCGCACGCATCGGAAAACAACAGGTCAAGGTACATGCGATTCTTGGCGTCCAGTTTGCTGATGTGCCGACAACTCGCCAGCCGGATCAGGTGACCCTCTTAGAGGAAGATAAGATCGCGGGCTACTACGGTGGCGGACTCCTTTACGCCACACCGTTACGCCAGGAGCCCCTGGTATGAGACCCGAAGTAAGTCATTCGCACGGTCACGAACACGAGCACGAGATCGAGCCACAGTTCGGATTGCCGGAGCTTCTTCCGCAATCCGAGCAGATTCTCTGGCAGGGCAGCCCTGACTGGAAAGCCATGGCCCGACACGTGTTTCATGTCCGAAAGCTGATGGTTTACTTCGCTTTCATCATCGCCATTCGGGTGTTTGTGATTCTGACCGATGGGGGCAGTCTTCAGACGGCTGCGATCTCGGCACTCTGGCTGACACTTCTGGCCGGAACGGCGCTATTGATTCTGACGGGGCTTGCCTATATTTCTGCGAAGACAACCGTCTACACCATCACCACACAACGACTCGTCATGCGTGTCGGGATGGTGCTGACATTAACGTTCAATCTACCATTTAAGCGGATTGCCGCGGCGGACTTTCGAAAGCTTTCGGGGACAACGGGTGACATCCCGGTGAAACTGATGGGCAACGACAAGATTGCCTACGTCCAACTCTGGCCGCATGTCCGCCCCTGGCGGTATGCAAATCCTGAGCCCATGATGCGGTGTCTTCCCAAGGCTGATCAGGTCGCTGAGATCTTGGCAAAAGCCTGGACCGCTCGAGTCGGAGCAGACACAAGTGTCCGTACCGCTGTGGTCTCGAGTAGAGCAGATGCTGGCCAGTCGCGTGTCAAACCATCCCAACATAACAGTGACGCTCCTTCTGGAGCGCATCCCGCATGACTGACGACGTGATGAGACCAGATGGATCGTCAATGGCAGGACTACGCCTGCCGTTGTTGGTGATCGCCGGTCTCGTGGCGTTGATTGCCGTGATTGCCGGGATACGGTTCTCTGGTGTTGAGATTCGTGAGCCCGATGCACCGGCAGTGCAGACGCGTCAACTGGTCTTTCGCGACCAGCCCGATGGCAGTGTTGCTGTGATCGATGCAAAAACGGGTGTTGCATTTGATGCGATTACGGGTGAGGCTGGTTTTGCCAGGGGCACACTACGGGGATTTGCCCGTGATCGGCGCGTCCGTGGCATCGGCCCAGAGGCGCCGTTGCACTTGACGGGCCGTGCCGATGGCCGATTGACACTTTTTGATCCAGAGACAGGCCGAGTCGTTGACCTAGAGTCATTCGGACCCATCAATGCTTCCGCGTTCAGTCGTTTCTTAGTCGGGGCGACGCCCCAGAAGGGCGTTCAATGAAGTCGACGACACCATGTACGGTCGAGATTGCACATACCTCCTATGATTTTTTTGCGCACGTAGAGCTTAGAGACAACACAATCGGTCCAGGTGATCAGGTGCTTGTCCACAATGCTCCCGTTGCGATTGACTATGGCCAGCACATTAAGGTGGACCGCGAGGCAACAATTTCTCGCGCGGGCTGGCTGTCACGGTTCTGGACGAAGTTCATTGCTCGATTTGAGCTGACGACGCTCTATGAAGTGAGTTTTTCAACGACACGTTTTACAAAATCACGTCGCTACCCTCGGCCCAGAGCGAAGATCGACGGACAACATCAAGCGATAACAGGGGAGAGACTATGAATACCATTGCCCAAGAGCTTCCGCGACAGGCGATCGATACCAATGACGCAACGGAGCGTGCCCTTGAGAGCACGATCCTGAACCCGCGTTTTTACACCACGGATTTTGATGCGATCGATCGTATTAATATCGATCACATTCGGCCGCAATGGGATGCCCTGATGGCCGAGTTTGCCTCGGACAAGAACAAGGAACATTTTCAGCGGCCTGCGGAAACGATTAATCAGGACTATTCGCATCTTCCTGATGGTCTGTACCAGGAATTCGTTGACTTCCTGATCAGCTCGGTGACCTCTGAGTTCTCGGGCTGTGTGCTTTATGCCGAAATTAAGCGTCGCATTAAGAACGAAGACATGCGTGACCTGTTTGGATACATGGCTCGCGACGAGAGTCGTCATGCAGGGTTCATTAACCAGTGGCTGAAAGATTTCGGCATCGGTGTGGACCTTGGGTTCTTGGCGAAGGCCAAGAAGTACACCTATTTCCGACCCAAATTTATCTACTACGCGACCTATCTCTCTGAGAAGATCGGATACGCGCGTTACATCACGATCTATCGTCAGATTGAAAAATATCCGGAACTTAAGTTTCACCCCATCTTTGGCTGGTTTGAAGAATGGTGTAACGACGAGTTTCGCCATGGCGAGGCCTTTGCCATGCTGATGCGGGCTGATCCCAAGCTCTTGCAGGGGGTTAATCTCTGGTGGATTCGGTTCTTTCAGCTGGCCGTGTATTCCACAATGTATGTCCGCGATCACGCCCGCCCTGAGTTTCATCGGGCTCTGGGGATTAAGCCCAGTGACTATGACTTCCAGGTCTTTCGCACAACAACGGAGATCTCTAAGCAGGTCTTCCCGGTCACCCTTAATCTTGACGATCCACGCCTGCATGCTGGCTTTGAACGGCTGCGTGAGATCTCTGATCAGATGGACGCCGCCCGATCGCAAGGGGGCGTTTTCGGCGCATTAAAGCGGGGCTGGTATGCAGCCTCGGCAGCAGCTGTATTCGTTAGACTGCTGCTCCTACCGGTGAACCGCAATGCGCTGCCAGCAGATGTGAGGCTCGCGCCGACGTGGTGATGGCTGCGCTTTATACGGTGCTGATCTGGTGGTTCAGCACCGGGGTCATTCTCTATCTGAATGGCCTGCCGCGGCACACGTTTCGCTGGACGATGACGGCAGCAACTGTCGTCTTAATCGCAGCACTCGCAGGGCTTCATGTGTCGAGTCAGGTCACAGAGGTCTGGGCGGCCTACTGTGCTTTCACCTGTGCTGTGCTTGTCTGGGCCTGGCAGGAGATTGGATTTTTACTTGGATTTGTCACCGGATCTCGCAAGACGGAGTGTCCGAAAGGCGCCCGCGGCTGGAAGAAATTTGGGTTTGCTGCGGAGACCGTTTTCTATCATGAGATCGCTTTAGTTGTTCTTGGCGCCGCGGTCTGGCTTGTTACACAAGACGCTCCCAATCAGGTTGGTTTCTGGACTTATCTTGTTCTCTGGGCGATGCGTCAGAGTGCAAAACTCAATGTCTATTTTGGTGTTCGTAATCTCAATGAGGGCTTTCTGCCGGCCCATTTGAAGTACCTTCAGACCTATTTCACACGCAAGACGATGAACGCCTTTCTGCCAGTCTCTGTGGTGCTGTCGTCTCTCGTTGTGGTACCGATCTGGCAGGCAGTTCACGTTGCCACCATCGGAAGCTTTGATGTTGTCGCGCTAACCCTGACGGCCAGCCTGCTTAGTCTCGCGATACTGGAGCACTTTTTCTTAGTCCTCCCCCTTCCGTTTGAACTACTTTGGAAATGGGGGCTACGCTCCCGCGTAGCCAGCCAATCTCCGCGTTAGATCGCGCCTTCGGGGCGCGGCACGGAGGTTACTAAGGCCTCGCCCTCTAAGACTTTTTTACCAGCCACGGAACAGATGGTTTCCAGGCGCACACGGTTTTTCTCTTTCATCACCTCGAGCACCGTCACGGTTGCGGTGATGGTCTCGCCGGGATGTACCGGCGCAAGAAACTTCATGGTCTGGCTTAGAAAGATCGTCCCAGGGCCTGGGAGTCGGTTTGCCAACACGGAAGAGATGAGGCTTCCCGTGAGCATACCGTGCACGATACGAGTACCAAACCGGGTGGTCTTAGCGTAGTCTTCGTCGAGGTGAATCGCATTGGTGTCCATCGAGACTGCCGAAAACAGAATAATGTCTGTCTCTGTGATCGTTTTCGACTGCTGGGCAGTCTGGCCCACAAAGATCTCGTCAGTGTAGAAGGCGGGGCGAAGCGTGGCCATGAAAACTCCCTTTCGTAATGTTCACGTTATAGTTCTATTCTACTGAGAGACCCTTTTAAAAACCGCCTATGAAAGAGTTTGTCGAACGATTTTTTGTGACCCAGCTGGGCACGGAGCTGCCGGGCTGGGCAAAGGTGCTCGTCTCCCTGACCAATGTCTTCATGATCTTGTTAGTGGCCTGGGGGCTCTTCACGATCTCCGGACGGCTGCTCCATCTCCTAGATGATCGGATGCGGGCGCGTAGTGCAGAGCCCGAGGAACGCAAGCGACTCGAGACGCTCATGCGGGTGTCACGGTATGTCGCCAGTGTCCTGATTGGGGCGATTACCGTGATGCTGATTCTCTCCGAGGTCGGAATTTCGATTGCACCTATCTTGGCCACCGCGGGGGTCGCGGGCTTAGCGGTCGGCTTTGGTGCGCAGAGTCTGGTGAAGGATTACTTCACTGGATTTGTCATGCTGCTGGAAAACCAGATTCGGGTTGGTGACATGGTGGAAGTCGGTGGCAAGTCGGGGCTCGTCGAAGAGGTGACGCTTCGGTATGTCCAGCTTCGGGATGTCGAAGGGGCGGTCCATTACGTTCCGAACGGAATTATCGCGACGGTGACCAATAAGAGTCGCGAGTTCGCTTACGCCGTCTCAGATATTGGGGTGAGCTATCACGAAGACACAGATCGAATCTTTGAGATTATGCGAACCGTTTCTGCTCAGATGGCGCAAGACTCCGAGTTTGGCGCAAAGATGTTGGGGCAGATCGAGATCATGGGAGTCGATCAGTTTGCAGATTCTGCCGTCACGATTCGGTGTCGCATCAAAGTGGTCGCATTAGAGCAGGGCCCGGTGCGTCGGGAGTTTCTGCGTCGACTGAAAAAGGCCTTTGACGCGGAAGGTGTGGAGATTCCGTTCCCATCGAGAACGGTCTACACCAAAAATGGCGTCGGCTAGCGCAATTCGCTGCGGTCAGCCTAGCCCTTCGAGTACGCCGAATATCACCATCAGTAGCGTTCCCGTCGTCAGTGCAGGGACAAGCGCGTTTTTGCGTAACACCATGACTGCCAGGGCAGCGCCAACGGCGATCAATCGATAAGTCAGAGAAATCTGGCTCAGTGCGCCAACTGGCAGGACGATGATCCGCACCACCAGTGCAGCCACCATGGCATAGGTCACACAGGTAATCCAACGAAACAAAGGGCCATCTTGTGAGATCTTGCCGGACAGTAGCACCCCAAGGCCTCTCCAGAGATAGGTGCCCAGTGACGCAAGGATCAGCACGACCCACCCCCAGAGGATGGGCTGATCGACGAGTATCGTAATGGGCTCCATGCTCAGCGTCGACGCAGACTTAGGTCAATTAGAAATGCCGCAGTACCGCCTAGAATGCCGCAGATGAGAATGCTCCAGCTCGGGGCAACGGTATAGACCAACGGACCCGAAATTCCGCCTGCCAAAAGAGCAAGTCGATAGGCCTGCGCCTTCACTTCGGTGAATCCCAGCAGAAAAAACAAGGGATTGATCATGATCAGTCCGATAGTGAGCGGCAGGGGAAGAAACTCTGCGAGCAGGTATCCGATTGCGGTGCCGGGAAGGCTAGATCCCCAGCAGACGAGACCAAACCCCGTGAAATAGGCACGACGCCGATTCGGATCAATCCTGCCGAAGTCTCGCATCATCACGGCCCAGCTGGTCATCGAGATCAGATGCGCACTGCCATAGAGCCAGCCGTCACGATCGCTCTTTGGAATCTGAGGCACTAAGGTCATGGTCATCGGCAGAAACCGCGCCGCAGTCAAGGCGGTCGCCACCACGATGGCAACCCCTGAGGCGCCGACCGCCATCATCTCGACGAAGACCACCTGTCCCGGAAGGGCAAACATCAGAACGCTGGTCGCCGTTGTGAGGTTCAGTGACAGGCCGCTGGCATGCCCGAGCGCACCAAATCCAAGCATGCCGGCGAGCAGCACCGCTGCCGGAACGCCAAGGGCATCACGACATCCCGCGATCAACGCTTCTCGATTGTTACGGGCACCCACGACTCGCATGCGCGTATTGTAGAGTCTTAATGGCGGTTGCTTGAACGGATAGTCGATCCTGTTGGATCAGTGATCGTGGTCTTGTTTGTGATGGGAGTCTTAAGGTGGATATGAAAACAATTCGTGTCTGGGACCTGCCCACCCGGCTTTTTCATTGGCTACTAGCGATAGCGGTCGTAGGTTCATTTGTGTCAGTCAAGATCGGCGGCAACGCCATGGACTGGCACGCGCGATTTGGCTATGGCGCACTGGCGCTGCTGGGGTTTCGCTGGTGCTGGGGATTTGTGGGGTCTCGGTATGCGCGGTTTGCGCAGTTCATCAAGGGTCCCAAAGCCGTCATTGCGGAGATTCGTGGAACGCTTCCGGTAAGCCCCGGGCATAACCCATTAGGGGCGATCTCAGTGGTCGCCCTGTTGCTGGGTTTCACTTTGCAGGCTGTGTTGGGGCTCATGACAACCGACGAGATTGCCTTCGATGGGCCGCTGGTGAAACACGTCAGCAGCGAACTTGTGACGATTGCAAGCGGCCTTCATCAGCAGATGGAGTGGGTGTTGATTGGGCTCGTCGCCTTACATGTGGGCGCGATTATTTTTCATGCGCGCGCTCGGCGTCATAACCTGGTCCCCGCCATGATTCATGGTGATCAGAAGATATCGCCAGAGTCGTCTGCATCATCGGCTCGCGATGATTTGGCGCTAAGAATAAAGGCCGCTGTGATAGCGGCCTTTATTGGGGTTATCGTGGCATTGATCGCCACGGCATAACAGGTTTACTTGTCTTTGTAGCTGTCGTGGCAGGCCTTACAGGTCTGTCCGGTGGCGCCAAAGGCCTTTTTGATCTGCTCCAGGTTACCTGATTTTGCTGCTGTATTCAGATCAGCAGCTGCTTTCATAAATTTGTCAGCGCCGGCTTTGACCTTGTCGCCTTCTTTCCAGATTGCTGGGTTTGCCTTACCGCCTTCCGTTCCGGGGCCAAAGGCTGCCCAAGGCAGTTCAGAGAGCGTCGCGATCAGTTGTGCACTTTTCTGAACCTCTGCGGCATTAAAAGGAACTTCACCCTTGGTCACAGCGCCAATGCGGCCCATATGGTTTCCCATCAGCGCAAAGGCACTCTGGCGGTATTTGATCGCATCTTCTTTTTTTGCAAACTGTGCGGATGCGGTGAGGGGAAGGGCGGCCATTAAAGCAGTAGCAAGACCAAGACTGATCATCGTCTTTTTCATCGAGGAACTCCTTATGAACTTGAGGGGGGATTTGTTGTTGTGCTTTGTTGAGACACAGGCCTTGTTTGAGAGACTACCCACCAGACACCGAAGACGGTGAGTAATGTGCCAAAAACAGTAATAAGTGTAATAGGTTCTTTAAAGAGGATCCAGGCCATCACCGCTGTCGTGGGCGGTGTCAGATACAAAAGGCTCGTCACTTGTGTGGCGCGGCCTTCGCGAATCATGATGAAGAGCAGCGAGATCGCACCGATCGATAATCCGAAGATGCCCCACAGCAGCGCACCGATTAACTCGGGATGCCAGTCAATCTGTTGTGTCTCAAAAATCAGCATAAAGGGCAGGCAGGCGATTGCGGAGACGCTGAACTGGATCACCGACCCTGCACGAAGATCAAAGTCTGGACAGAATCGTTTCTGATAGAGCGTCCCGATCGTGATGCTCGCCAGCGCTAAGCCGGCGAGCCCCAGGCTCAGAGGCGTCAGGCCGGTGATCGACAGTTTCGTTTGGACCACTAGGCCAACACCAGCCAGTCCGAGTCCGAGTCCGATCCATTGCCGGCCCGTGACACGTTCAGCGAGCACAGCCGCAAACCAGGCAGTCAGAATCGGCTGCAATCCCATAATGAGAGCGACGAGTCCCGCAGACATCCCGTGTCGTACTGCTGCCCAGACCCCCCCGAGGTAGCCAGCCTGTAAAAGTACCCCTGCCACTGCGATATGGCCAATCTGAGGGCGATCTGGCCAATTTGGGCGGATCAGTAGCACCGCAGGCACCATGACCAGCAGGACCCCAAGGAACCGCATGAATGAGAAGGTCATGGGCTCTGCATGGGGCATGCCGTAGCGGGCGATAATGAACCCCGAGCTCCAGATGAGCACAAATGCGACAGGAATCAGTTTACGGGGCACGTTTGCCATGGCGTTTTGATGGGAACATCGTGGATAATGCCTGAATGAGTTTTGATTCGTTCGGCCTACATCCTGACCTGATGCGGGCAATTGCTGAAGTTGGTTACACAACGCCCACGCCGATCCAGGCTGAGGCAATTCCTGTGGTGATCTCGGGTAAGGATGTCATGGGCGCGGCCCAGACAGGCACCGGGAAGACGGCTGCCTTTACCCTCCCGATTTTGCAGCGGCTGATGCCGTTTGCGAACACCAGTGCCTCCCCGGCGCGGCACCCAGTTCGAGCCTTAATGCTCGCACCAACGCGTGAGCTCGCAGACCAGATAGCGCAGAACGTAGAGCTCTATGCGAAGCATGTTCCGTTAAAGAGCGTCGTGGTGTTTGGTGGGGTGGATATGGCCCCGCAGACGGCTGCGTTGCGTGCGGGCGTAGAGATTCTGATCGCAACACCGGGTCGACTGCTTGATCATGTGCAGCAAAAGACCGTGTCACTCGCATCCGTCTCCGTTCTTGTCT
>JACCED011284339.1_pt1 | contig 28602 bp, 33 predicted proteins | sample 7455021 | NCBI WGS metagenome assembly JACCED01 (sample SAMN15323456, study PRJNA562643) | freshwater metagenome | isolation source: river surface water | place: USA:Blue River Watershed | collected 2017-08-19 | reverse complement strand
TGTTAAACCTTCAACTTCGCTCCAATCAGCGAAGAATTTTTCACCACGACGACCAAATCTGGTTGAAGCTCGTTTCAAATAAATTTTTGTTATGTGCCAATCAGCGCCAGGTCGTGATTGTTCCATTGCAATATCTAGCAATGTAACTTCTTCACCAGTTTTTTTCATTTTCAGTTTTCGATCTAAAAGCTGTCCAACTACACGAGATTCGGTTTCTCTTTGTTCAAATCTACGCATGTTTACTACACCTGTTGAAATAATTTGGCGTGACTCAAATTCATTTACTCTGGAAATAGGTAAAAACACAATTCTTCTTTGTGGCACTTCAACTAATAGTCCAATAATTCGTGGGGGATTGTTGCTATGTCTTAAATGAACGAGGGTATCGCGAACTTTGCCCAGCTGATCTCCTTGAGGATCAAATACAGCTGTGCCGGTTAAGCGAGATATAAATATGCGGTCAGTCACAACGAGAGTCTACTTCTTACTTGTGATTGACTTTTACTCTTATATGAAATTTACGAATACATTAAGCAAAAATTCATTTGATTTTGTAATTCTTGCTGTTGCGATATTAGCCATATCTACATCTGGACCCTTAATAACTATTACAGCAGCTCCTGCTTTGGCTATTGCTTTTTGGAGATGCTTAATAGGAGCAATTGCTACAGCTCCTTTTGCATTTAAATCTGGAATCAATATTGATAAAAATGCATTTAAAGCATCTTTACTTGCAGGATTATTATTAGGAATTCATTTTGCAGTTTGGATTCCTTCTTTAAGATTTACAACCGTTGCTGCTTCTACTGCGATGGTTGCAACTCAACCTGCATGGGCTGCATTATTTGCAAGGCTAAAAGGTGAAAGTTTTCCTAAACAAGTTTGGTTTGGAATATTCATAGCTTTAGTTGGCGTAATTCTTTTAACAGGAATTGATATTTCACTTAATAGAAATGCAGTTATTGGAGATTTACTTGCCTTACTTGGAGCAATATTTGCAGCTCTTTATGTCACTGTTGGTCAAAGTGCTAGAGAAAAATTAACAACCGCGCAATATACATTTATTGCTTATTCTGCTGCCGCTTTTTCATTACTTATAATTAGTTTATTTTTATCAGTTAAGTTAACAGGATTTTCTAGGCAAGCTTGGATTTATATTTTTCTATTGACATTACTTGCTCAAATTCTTGGCCACACTTTATTTAACATCACCCTACGATCTCTTTCTGCCACAATTGTGAGTATGGGAATTTTATTTGAAATGCCAGGTTCAACAATTATTGCTGCATTATTAATAGGTCAAGTGCCACCTTGGCAAACAATTCCAGCAATTGTTTTGCTTATGACAGGAATGGTTTTTGTGGTTAAAGGTTATAAAACTAAATAGCTTTAAGAAAAGTATCAATTTCGATAGCAGTTTTATCTGGCATTTCTCTGGCAGGAGAATGACCTGCACCAAATATTTCAACATATTGACCATTTAATTTCTGAGCCAATTCTTGCTGCACAGGTAATGGCCAAATGTCATCTTTTTCACCAGACATAACTAGAACTGGAACTTTGTGATTTTCTAAAGTTTTAATTAATTTTTCACTTACAGGATCAATATGCATCAACATATTTCCAATAGTTTTAATTGAAAGTGGATTTGTTTTAATCCAGCGTTGTCTTCTCCATTTTCTTACTTTTCTAGAAAATTTTCTATATCCAACCATTTTTTCTGCAACAGTTTTAAGAAACCAAATAGTGGCCATGTTGTATTTATCTGTTGCTTTAACTAATCGAGGTAATCCTCCCCACCGATTTCTTGGTAATGCTCCAGGACCGCTACACATCAAAGTAATGCTTGCAAAAGATTTAGGAGATTTACTAACTGCAATTTGACTAACTAATCCACCAAAAGAATGGCCAATGACATGAATAGGTTCTGTAAAACTATTTGCTATATCTATTACATCTTGAGCAAGTAAATCAATTGTGAAGTCATTTTCATTATTTGATCCATATGTTGCAGGTTGTCCATATTGATCGATAGCAAAACAATGCCAACCAAGAGATGAAAGTATTGGCATTATTGCTACAAAATCTTCTTTGCTACCACTAAAGCCTGGAATCATCAAAATAGTTCCTGCATGAATGGATTCAGGCTCTGAAACTAAAGCTCCAACTATGCATCGTTGGGTAATTAATTTTTCTTCTCTAACACCAGCAGGATTTTTTAATAACTGTTCTTGCATTGATTAGCCGGCAAAACCTACACGTCTTTGTTCAGGAGCACCAAGTTCTACAAAAGTTAAACGATCTCCTGGAATTAAAATTTTTCTTCCTTTGTCATCAATTAAAGACAATAAAGTTTTATTTTTGACAGCGGCTTCTATTTCTTTAGTAATTTCTTCTGCTGAAGATTTAGTCTCAAAAATGACTTCTCTAGCACTATCTTGAACACCAATTCTTACTTCCATTTGAACCTTTTGTCTCCTAAATTCTGTTACTTCCAACAATATAAGTAGTCAAGCACTCCTGCATCCTCTAGGTTTGCGGCATATCTTGTACTGACCTAAAGTTAATAATTATGTTGGAATCCAATATTTTGACCAGTAATTCATCAATCAGGCTTAGAAGAGCAAATGAAGGTTCACCCGAAAAAGTCTTGATGTTGCATGGCCTTGGTGGCACAGGACTTAATTGGAAACATTTAATTAATTCTTTTGATAATTCATTTGATATTTTGGCCCCAGATTTTCCTGGTTTTGGTTTATCCACTCCGATGAAAAATAATCAATATCATCCAAAAGATTTTGCTGCCAGTATGGCTGAGGTTGTAATTAATCAATTTGGAAGTCAAAAAGTTCATTTATTTGGGAACTCTCATGGCGGTTCTGTAGCAGTTCATTTTGCATCCATGTTTCCAGAGTTAACAAAATCATTAACTTTAATCTCACCAGCTTTACCTGATCTTTTTCCAAAATTAAGCGCATCTCCGGTAATTCTTTCTGCAATTCCAGGTGTGGGTGAAAAATTATTGGAAAAATATCAAGAGCTTTCGATGGAAGAAAGAGCACGAAATACTATTAATCAATGTTTTTTTGATATTAAACATGGTGAAAATATTTGGCTTGAAGATTTATTGCATGAAATGAAAGATCGCCAAGGTCAAACCTATATTAATAAATTGACTTTAACGACATTAAGAAATCTATTAAAAACTTATTTTGATTTTTCAGAAACAAATCCTTGGCAATTAGCTAAAAATATAAAACAACATTCACTATTTATATATGGGGCAAAAGATAAACTAGTTCATCCTAAAGCTGCACATGTGGTAACCAAATATTTTGAAAATTCAAAAGTCTTGGTTCTACCTAGAATTGGCCATGTTGCCCATATTGAAAAACCGCATGCTGTGAGAGATTTCTTTTATAAGCACCACTTTTCAAACCATCTAGTCACGGAGTAATGTTTAGGCCACAAGAAGATTAAGAGGGTGTGTTCTTATGGCATCAAGTATCAAACAATCAGCAAGTGCTCCTTTAAAAGTTGCTCAATTAGAAGCAGATATTAAATCAGGAAAAATAGACACAGTAATTGTTGGCATTACAGACATGCAAGGTCGTTTGCAAGGTAAAAGAATGCATGCACCATTTTTTTTGAAAGACACAATGAATCACGGAACTGAAGGCTGTAATTATTTGTTAGCAGTTGATGTTGATATGAATACTGTTTCTGGTTTTGCAATGAGTTCTTGGGATTCTGGTTATGGCGATATGGTCATGGCACCTGATTACGACACTCTTCGTTACATTCCATGGCTACCAGGAACTGCCATGGTTCTAGCTGATTTATTAAAAACAGATCACACAGATGTTTATGCTTCACCTAGACAAATTTTAAAAAAGCAAATTAATAGATTAAAAGAACACAAACTTATTCCTTATGTTGGAACAGAATTAGAATTTATTGTTTTCAAAGATTCTTTTGAAGAAGCTTGGAATAAAGGTTATAAAGATTTAATTCCAGGAAATCAATACAACGTTGATTACTCACTTCTTGGCACTACTCGAGTTGAAGGATTACTAAGAGCAATTCGTTTAGGAATGGATGGTGCAGGTTTAGAAGTTGAATCTGCAAAAGGTGAATGTAATTTTGGGCAACATGAAATAGCTTTCAGATTCAAAGATGCTCTAACCACAGCTGATAATCATGTGATTTACAAATTAGGCGCTAAAGAAATAGCAGCTGAGCAAAATATGTCATTAACATTTATGGCAAAGTTTAATGAACGTGAAGGAAGCTCTTGTCATATTCATTTATCGGTTCGTGGAGAAAACGATGAACCAGTAATGGCAGATGATAAAGATCCTCAAGGTTTAAGTGCTTTAGGAAAATCATTTATCGCCGGCCAACTTAAATACATGCGTGAAATGACATTATTTTTTGCACCAAATATCAATTCATATAAAAGATATGTTGAAGGTTCTTTTGCTCCAACTGCAATGAAATGGGGAAGAGACAACAGAACTTGCTCAATTCGTTTAGTGGGCCATGGACATTCACTTCGTTTTGAAAACAGAGTTCCAGGTGGAGATGTAAATCCATATTTGGCAGAAGCTGCCATGATTGCTGCAGGAATAGCAGGAATTGAAGAAAAACTTACTTTGGAGCCAGCATTTGAAGGTAATGCTTATGTTTCTGATGCAGTTAGAGTTCCTTCAACATTGACAAAAGCTGCAGATCTATGGGAAAAAAGTGATTTTGTAGCCAAAGTATTTGGTCAAGAAGTAAAAGATCACTACTTAAATATGGCCAGGGTTGAAATAGCAGCATTTGATAAAAGCATTACCGATTGGGAGAGATTCAGAAGTTTCGAAAGAATGTAGTACTAAAGTAAAGCAATCAAGAATTTAAGGGGTTTATAAATTGACGACTTTGCATGATGTTATTTCTCCCATCAATGAACAAAAGCTAACTCAAGTTCCAGCTTTATCAGCCACTGAAACAGTTGAGGCAATTACTAGAGCTCAAAAAGCGTTTGAATCTTGGAAAAAAGTTTCACCTGCCGATCGGGCAAAGTTATTGAGAAATTTTGCAAGCAAAGTTGAAGCAAATATTGAAGTGTTAGCAAAACTTGAAGTTGAAAACGCAGGTCACACAATTGGTAATGCCAGATGGGAAGCAAACAACGTAGTTAATGTTTTGAACTACTATGCAGGTGCTCCTGAAAGATTGTTTGGCAGACAAATTCCTGTTCCAGGTGGAGTCGATATGACTTTTAGAGAACCAATTGGTGTGGTGGGAATTATTGTGCCGTGGAATTTTCCGATGCCAATTGCTGGTTGGGGATTTGGTCCTGCATTAGCTGCAGGTTGCACAGTCGTTCTAAAACCTGCAGAAGTTACACCTTTAACTGCAATGAAATTAGCTGAACTTGGTCTAGAAGCAGGATTACCAGAAAATGTTTTTCAAGTTGTTACAGGTTCAGGAAAAATTGTTGGAGAAACATTAGTTCAAGATCCAAGAGTAAGAAAAATAGTTTTTACAGGTTCAACTGAAATTGGCACACAAATTATGGCCAAATGTGCACCTAATGTAAAAAGAGTAACTTTGGAATTGGGTGGCAAATCTGCCAACGTAATATTTGCTGATTCAGATCTAGAAAAAGCAGCAGCAAGTGCACCAGGTTCTGTGTTTGATAATGCCGGACAAGATTGCTGTGCTAGATCTAGGTTATTAATCGAAAAAAGTGCTTTCGATAAATTTATGCCTCTTTTGGAAAAAGCAGTTAAAGCTTTTAAATGTGCAGATCCATTTGATTCATCAACTGAAATGGGACCACTTATAACAAAAGCTCATAAAGAAAGGGTTGCTTCATATGTAGAAGAATCTTTGGTGGCATTTAGAGGAAGTGCACCATCTGGAACGGGATTCTGGTTTCCGCCAACAGTTTTACATATTAAAGATAGAAATCATCGTGCTCTTCGAGAAGAGATTTTTGGTCCAGTGGTTTCTGTTGTTACTTTCGAAAATGAAGCAGATGCAATTAATTTGGCAAATGATTCCGAATTTGGTTTAAGTGGATCTATTTGGACCAATAATGGAGCTAAAGCATTAAGAGTTGCACGAGGAATTGAAAGTGGAAACCTTTCTGTTAACTCACATTCTTCAGTTAGATATTGGACACCATTTGGTGGATTCAAAAAATCAGGTTTGGGACGTGAATTAGGTCCAGATGCACTAAACGCGTTTACCGAAGAAAAGAACGTATTTATTAACACAGAGATATAAGGAGAAAATATCTTGAAAAGACTAGAAGGAAGAGTTGCCACGATTACCGGTGGCGGTTCAGGAATCGGTAAAGCAACTGCAATTCGTTTTGCATCTGAAGGTGCACATGTAGTTATTGCTGATATGGATGAAAAAAATGGTCAAAGTGTGGCTAGTGAAGTTAATGGCACATTCATAAAGTGCAACGTCACAGATAAACAAAGTGTAGATAATTTATTTGCTGAAGTTTTCAAAAAGTTTGGAAAAATTGATATTGCTTTCAATAATGCTGGTATTTCTCCACCAGATGATGATTCAATTTTGATTACTGAACTAGAAGCTTGGGATAAGGTTCAATTAGTTAATTTAACTTCAGTTTATTTATGCTGCAAAGCAGTTTTACCTTATATGTTAGAAGCTAAAAAAGGATCCATTATTAATACCGCTTCTTTCGTAGCAACTTTGGCCGCTGCAACTTCGCAAATTTCTTACACTGCCTCTAAAGGTGGAGTGCTTGCGATGACAAGAGAACTTGGTGTGCAATTTGCTCGCGAAGGAGTAAGAGTTAACGCTTTATCTCCGGGACCAATCAATACTCCACTTTTACAAGAATTATTTGCTAAAGACAAAGAAAGAGCACAACGTCGTCTAGTTCATATTCCAATGGGAAGATTTGGTGAAGCTCACGAAATTGCAGCAGCTGTTGCATTCTTAGCAAGTGATGATTCATCATTTATTACCGCATCAAACTTTTTAGTTGATGGTGGAATTACTGGAGCTTACGTAACACCGCTATAAATCTATAGCGGTCTTGCTCCACTAATACTTACTGCTTTTGCACCTAATTGGTTTGCTTTTTTTAAAGTAATTTGTGGTTTATCTTTGCTGATGACACTCACTAAAAATCCTGCAGCAAACGCATCACCTGCTCCAATTAAATCCACGACCTCTACTTTATCTGGAATATCTTTTATTTCAGTATTGTCTGTAATCCAAAGACTTTCTTTACTGCCTTGTTTTAAAATAAGATTTTTACTTAAAGATTTTATTTTTGTAATATCTCCTAAAACTTCAGCTTCATCTTTATTTGCAAATAAATAATCCCAAGGGGCTAGTTCTTTTAAGGCATTAAACCCATCATTATCAATTAAAGGCTGACTTGAGGCGACATCAACCGAAGTTTTTAATCCATTATCTTTAGCAATTTCTATAATTTCTCCAATTGCATTTTTGGTATTTTTTCTTAAAAGACTGTATGCCGAAATATGAATAATTTCTGCTTGCTTAAACCATTCTTTTGGAACATCTTGACTTGTTAAAAATATATTTGCTCCAGGATCTGGAAACATAGTTCTTTCTCCAGTTGCATCAATCAATATGGCACAACTTCCACTTGAAACATTTTCTGTTTTAACCAAATTTAAATTTAGATTTGGTTTATTTAGTTCTTCTAAAATAATTTTTCCTGCATTGTCATCACCAATTCTTGCAACTAATCCAACTTCTGTATTTAAAGTTGAAGCCCAAACAGCTGCATTAGTAGCTGATCCTCCGCCTTGCATTTTAATGTTTGCTTGAGTATCTGAACCAAAAGCTATTTTCTCTTTATGGGATATCAAGATGTCTTGCATGACATCTCCAACAAAAATGATTTTTACAGTCATTTTTTGGAAATAGCAACAGCAATTTGAGCAGCAAGTTGAGCATTACTTTTTACTAGGGCCACATTTGCTTTTAATGATTTGCCTTGAGATTCAGAATGCATTAAACCTAGTAGAAATGGAGTAACAGCTTTACCTGAAATATTTTGCTCTTTAGCTAATTTCATTCCTTTTTCTAATATTTTTTGTTCAAGTTGTGGATCAAATTCATCTTCCTTTTTAATAGGATTTGCAATAAGCACTGATTCTGAGAAGTCATTTGTTTTTCTAAATTTATAAATTTCTGCTACTTCTTCAACACTTTCTACTTTTTCACCGATATCAAAACCAGAATCTTTAATCCAAAATCCAGGAAAATCATTAGTTTTCCAACCATAAACTGGTACATGCCAAGTTTCTAATCTTTCTAAAGTTGCTGCAACATCCAAAATAGATTTGATACCACTTGAGACCACCACGATAGGAATTTGAGCTAAAGCGGTGATGTCACCTGATTCATCGAATGTTTCAATGGATCCTTTATGTACTCCACCTAATCCACCAGTTGCAAATGTTGTTATTCCACTTAAATGCGCAATCCAAGCAGTACTTGCAACAGTGGTAGCCCCAGATTGTTTTCTCGTTACACAATGGGCAATATCTCTTATGCCAAGTTTCAAAATATTTGTATCAGTTGCAACTTGAGTAAGTTGACTTTCATCAAGACCTACACAAATTTCACCATTTAAGATGGCAATAGTTGCAGGGGTTGCTCCTTGGTCAATAACAACTTGTTCAATTTCTTGTGCGATTTTAAAATTATCAGGACGCGGCAAACCATGGGCAATAATTGTTGACTCCAATGCCACAACGGCTTTTTTATTATTTAGGGCTTCTTGAACTTTTGGACTGATTTTCATTTTTTACAAGCTTTGATTAGAGCTTCGAATAATCTTTTATCTTCACTCATTTCAGGATGCCATTGCACACCTAAAGAAAATTCTCTAGTTGTATCTTCTAAAACTTCGATAGTGTCATCCTCGGCCCAACCAGTAATAGTTAAGTTTCCTGGATTTTCTACTGCTTGATGATGAGAAGAATTAACAATGGTTTCTGTGGTGGTTAATATTTTTGAAATTAATGAATCTTTTGTAAAACGAGCACCATGATTTACAAATTGAGCAGGTGCTGGTCGATGATTTAGTTTTGTAACATCTGGAAGATGTTGGATTAAAGTTCCACCTTCACTTACCGCCATTATTTGAAGTCCACGACAAATTCCTAAAAAAGGAATATTTAATTCTTTAGCTTTCTTATAAAGACTTATTTCTCCAGCATCTCTAATTATTCTTGGTTTATCACTTGTTTCATGTGGATTTTGTTTATAAAGTCTTGCATCAATATCTGCACCACCTGCGATTATTAATCCATCTAATTTTTCTAAAACGTGTGATCCTTGTTCATCTGGGGGAAGAATTACGGCACGTCCACCACTTTGGGTAACTGATGAAACATATTCAAAAGGTAAAACTGCCGCAGTAATATCCCAAGCACCCCACTTAGCGGGTTCAACGTAACAAGAAATTCCTATAACTGGTGAATTCATATAGAAATAGTCTACGTTAGTAATGTGAAAATAAATCCTCTGATAACAGAATTTGCTTCATTAAGTATCGAAGAAATTAAGCGCTATTCGCGTCATGTTCTTCTTCCAGAAATTGGATTAGAAAATCAAAAACGAATCTCTAACTCCAAAATATTAGTAATTGGGGCAGGAGGATTGGGTTCACCAATTTTGCTTTATCTGGCATCTTCAGGAGTTAAAGAACTCGGTATATGTGATTTTGACGTAGTAGATGAAACTAATCTGCAACGCCAAATTCTTTTTAATGATCAAAGTGTTGGCAAAGATAAAGCAAAAGAAGCAAAAGCAAAAGTAAATGAACTTAATCCAAATGTAAAAGTAACAGTATTTAACGAAATGATCACTTCAAAAAATGCAGAAAACATAGTTAAAGATTTTGATTTAATAATTGATGGAAGTGATAACTTTGCCACGAGATATTTACTTAATGATGTTTGTGTACTACTAGATAAACCATATATTTGGGCAAGTATTTATAGATTTGATGGACAAGTAAGTGTGTTCTGGAAAAAACACGGACCATGTTACAGATGTTTACATCCTGAACCTCCACCAACAAATATGGTTCAAACTTGTGCATCTGGTGGAGTTTTAGCAAGTATGTGTGCCACGATTGCATCTTTACAAGTCACTCAAGCTTTGCAATTAATAACTGGTGTGGGAGAGGTATTAATTGGAGAAGTGCTTTCTTATTCTGCCCTTGATGCAAACTTTAGAAAAGTTAAAGTTAATAAGGATCCAGACTGTGTGGTGTGTGGAAAAAATCCATCAATTACAACATTAATAGATTACGAACAATTTTGTGGACCTGTAAAACCAAGAAAAGATCCAGGAATTAAAGCACTTGAATTAAAAGAAATGTTAGATAAAAGAAGTAAAAATGAATTAGATTTTTTACTAGTAGATATTAGAGAAGAGCCTGAAAAAAAATTAGTTGAAATTGATGGATCTGTATTTATAAACAAAGATGACATATTTGCATCTAATGGACTTTCCTTAATTTCCAAAGATAAGCCAGTTGTGCTTTATTGTCGCTCTGGAAATCGCTCTACAGAAGTGATGAATTATTTAAAACACAATGGATTCTTGGAAGTCTCCCATTTAGAAGGTGGGATTATTTCTTGGGTTCAGCAGGTTGAAACCGACAAAGCTTCCTATTAGTTCTCTCACGAATTGACCCTGCAAGGTAAGGCTTAACCACTGATTTCATAGACTATTTATTCGGTTATTCAAAAAGCTGAAAAAAAGAGATAAGAGAGGTATGGCAAAAGACGGCGCTATTGAACTTGAAGGCACCATTGCAGAGACCCTGCCAAATGCGATGTTCAAAGTTCAACTAGACAACGGCCATATGGTTCTTGCTCACATCAGCGGCAAAATGAGAATGCACTACATCAGAATTTTGCCTGACGATCGCGTAATCGTGGAGTTATCTCCATACGATTTAACTCGCGGTCGGATTGTTTACCGCTACAAGTAACAACTATTACTAAAGGAACGTATGAAAGTACAACCAAGTGTTAAGAAGATTTGCGACAAATGCAAAGTAATTCGTCGACACAAAAAAGTAATGGTTATTTGTGAAAACCCAAGACACAAACAACGTCAAGGCTAATTACAACTTGTAGATAACCAATTATGGTTATCCGTCACCTCAAATTAAATCTTGCCGATTTAAATAGAGAACGAAACCTCTAGTAATTTCAGAAGCTAGAGACTTACCCAGGGCGGGTAAGACCGATAACCGTAAAACACTTCTGAAAAATTATTAGAAAAGGAAAAACCGCCCCTTATGGCACGTTTAGCTGGAGTAGATCTTCCAAACGACAAACGCGTGGAAGTTGCATTGCAATATATATATGGAATTGGTAAAACTCGTTCCATCGAAATGTTAAAAGCTTCTGGTGTAAATCCAAATACCAGAGTAAAAGATTTAGGTGAACCTGAATTAGTAAAATTGCGTGAATATCTTGATCAAAACTTTAAAGTCGAAGGTGATCTTCGTCGTGAAGTTTCTGCAGATATCAGACGTAAAGTTGAAATTGGTTCATATCAAGGAATTCGTCATCGTCGTGGTTTGCCAGTTCGTGGTCAAAGAACTCACACCAACGCACGTACACGTAAAGGTCCGCGCAAAACCGTTGCCGGCAAAAAGATTGCAACGAAGTAGAGGGATTTGATTAATGGCTGAAAAAGAAAAGAAAGCAAAACCAGCAGCAGCAAAAAAAGTTCGTAAAAAAACTAAAAAGAATGTTGCTCATGGTCAAGCTCATATCAAATCAACTTTCAATAACACAATTGTTTCAATTACAGATTTGACTGGTGCAGTAATTGCATCATCATCAAGTGGACATGTTGGTTTCAAAGGTTCAAGAAAATCAACACCATTTGCTGCACAACTCGCGGCTGAAGATGCAGCAAAAAAAGCAATGGAACATGGACTTAAAAAAGTCGATGTTTTTGTTAAAGGGCCTGGATCTGGTAGAGAAACAGCTATTAGATCTTTACAAGCCTCTGGTCTTGAAGTTGGTTTAATTCAAGACGTCACCCCAGTTCCATTTAACGGTGTTCGTCACCGCAAACGTCGTCGCGTCTAGTTAAAGAATTAAAGGAGAAAAGAAAAACTTATGGCACGTTACACAGGGGCAGATTGCAAGAGATGCCGCAGAGAAAAAGTAAAACTTTATTTAAAAGGTTCTAAATGTGATTCACCAAAGTGTCCAATGGAATCTCGTCCATTTCCACCAGGACAACACGGAAGAAATCGTGGTAAAGAATCTGAATACTCACTACAAAAACGTGAAAAACAAAAAGCTGCACGTATTTATGGAGTGTTAGAAAAACAATTCCGTAACTATTACGAAGAAGCATCACGTAGAACTGGTAAGACAGGTGAAAACCTTCTTGTCATGTTAGAAAATCGTTTAGACAACGTTATTTATCGCGCAGGTTTTGCTAAGAGTCGCGACATGGCCAGACAAATTGTTCGCCACGGTCACATTTTGGTAAATGGTAAGAAATTAAATATTCCTTCTTACCAAGTAAAAACTACTGACATCATTGAAGTTCGCCCAGAGTCACGCGAATTGACACCATTTGTGGTGGCAAGAGCTGAATCTGGTGAAAAAACAATTCCAGCATGGCTTGATGTGTCCGCACACAACATGCGCGTAATTGTTACTGCAGTACCAGTGAGATCACAAATTGACACAGCTGTTCAAGAACAGTTGATTGTTGAGTTGTACTCCAAGTAAGAAAAAGCAATATCCCCGACAAGGGCGTCAAATAGTGGTCGCCTGAAAGGTAAGAAAAAAATATGTTAATAGCACAACGTCCGATACTGGTTGAAGAACCAATTTCAGATACTCGCGCAAGATACATTCTCGAGCCTCTAGAACCAGGTTTTGGTTATACGCTGGGAAATTCATTACGTAGAACACTTCTTTCTTCAATCCCAGGTGCAGCAATTACCAGCATCCGCATTGAAGGAGCCTTACATGAATTCACAAACCTTGATGGTGTTGTGGAAGATGTAACCGAAATAGTTTTAAACGTTAAAGAAATCGTGGTTTCTTCAGATAATGATGAACCTTCAGTAATGCATTTAAAGAAATCAGGTCCTGGAGAAGTAACAGCAGGAGATATTTCAGCACCCGCAGGAGTTGAAGTACACAATCCAAAACACCACATCGCAACACTTAATTCCAAAGGTAAATTAGAAATGGAATTAGTTGTAGAACGTGGTCGTGGCTATGTGACTGCTGTACAAAATAAAGTCAGTGGTGCAGAAATCGGTCGCATCCCAGTTGACTCTTTATATTCACCAGTTGTCAAAGTTACTTACAAAGTAGAAGCAACACGTGTGGAACAAAGAACAGACTTTGATCGTTTAGTTATCGAAGTTGAAACCAAACCATCTATGAAACCTTCATATGCGGTTGCTTCAGCTGGAAGAACATTAGTTGAACTATTTGGTTTAGCTCATGAATTAAATGTCAATGCAGAAGGTATTGAAATTGGGCCAAGCCCAGTTGATGCTTATGCATTAGAACAACTAAACATGCCAATTGAACAACTTGATTTAACAGTTCGTTCTTACAACTGTCTAAAGCGCGAAGGCGTGCACACTGTTGGTGAATTAATCACCAGAAGTGAAGCAGATTTGATGGATGTAAGAAACTTTGGTCAAAAATCAATTGATGAAGTTCATGCCAAACTACAAATGCTTGGTTTGAAACTTAAAGACTCACCAGCTGGTTATGACAGAACTAAAGCAGCAGGCTACATCGAAGAAAACGATGAAGAAAATCTTGCTGAAGACGAGAAGTTTTAAAACCAACCAACGACGCATAAAAAGTAGGAGAACAAAATGGCAGCACCAACCCAAGGTACGCGTCTTGGTGGTTCACCAGCACATCAAAAATTGATATTGGCAAATCTTGCAACATCACTTTTTGAAAAAGGTAAAATTACCACGACTGAAGCAAAAGCTAAAAAACTTCGTCCCTTTGCAGAAAGAATTATTTCTCAAGCAAAAAGAGGAGACCTTGCTTCTAGAAGACGTGTGTTAGCCGTAATTAGAAATAAATCAGTAGTGCATTCATTGTTTACTGAAATTGGTCCAAGCTTTGCAAAAAGAAATGGTGGATATTTAAGAATCACCAAACTTGGTCCAAGAAAAGGTGACAATGCACCTATGGCAGTTATTGAATTAGTGGAAGCTTTAGCCGAAAAAGTTGTTGCTGAAGCAGAAGGTGCAACAAAGAAGGCTGCAAAAGAACAAGCAGCACCAGTTGCAGAAACTAAAGCAAAAACTGTAAAGAAAACTGAGAAAAAAGAAGAATCAAAGGAAGCTTAAATAAATAATTAAGTAGACTTTGAGAATGAAAATTAATAAGCCCGCTGCTAATAACAGCGGGCTTATTCGTATCCGTTTAGATATTGCATACGATGGCACAGATTTTGCAGGATTTGGCACACAACCTCAACAAAGAACTGTGCAGGGTGAATTAAATAAAGTTTTAAAAAAATTTTTAAGAGTTTCCTCTATAAAAACTATCGGAGCAGGAAGAACTGATAAAGGAGTTCATGCTCGCGGTCAAGTAGTTCATTTTGATGTTTTAGAAAACACTTGGAAAAGCATTAAAGATCCGATGTATAAATTTAGAAGATTATTACCAGTTGATTTGCAAGTTAGAAAAGCAAGCATCGTGCCTCTTGATTTTGATGCAAGATATAGCGCTTTAACTAGAAGATATTCCTACACAGTTTGTGATTCCAAAGATGGATTAGATGTATTTAATTCAAGATTTGTTTTGGATTATCGAAAAAAGTTAGATGAGCACGATATGAATAAAGCAAGTCAAATGCTTATTGGTTTAAATGATTTTTATGCTTTTTGTAAAACGAGAGCAGGTTCTACAACCATAAGAAATCTTATTAAATTTAAATGGACCAGAAAAAGTAAATTTATAACAGCAGAAGTTATAGCTGATGCTTTTTGCTACTCAATGGTTAGAGGGCTTGTAGGAGCAATATTGCAGGTGGGAAGTGGAAAGAAAAATATTAATTGGCCTAAAGAAATTATGGAAAAGCGAAAAAAAGTGACCGATTTAAATGTTGTATCTCCAAGTGCATTGATTTTGGAGGAAGTAACTTATCCCCATCCTTCTTTGTATAAATCACAGTATGAATTAACAAGACGACTTAGAACTCTGGAAGAATAAAAATATGTCTTCTCAAATTTGGCTAAATGACCAATTAGTAGATAGTGAAAAAGCACAGGTAAGTGTTTTTGATCATGGTTTTACTGTGGGCGATGGAGCATTTGAAACTTTAAAAGTAGTTGGTAAAAATCCAGTTGCCTTAACCAGACATATTGAAAGACTTGCCTATTCATTAAAAACTATTGGTATTGATTTTGAAAAAGAAGAACTATTACGAAAAGCTGTAAATGAAGTAATAGCTGCCAATCCACAACTAGGTTCAACTATGAGAATGAGAATTACCTATACCAGTGGTATTGGACCTTTAGGAAGTGATAGAACTAAAGATAATTTCACACTTGTTGTAGCAGTTAGTCCTGAAGCAAATTGGCCAGAAACTGCAATTGTAGTAACAGTTGATGAGCCTAGAAATGATAAAAGTATGTTGGCAGGTTCCAAAACAACCTCTTATGCACAAAATGCTGCAGTCTTAGCAATGGCTAAAGCAAAAGGTGCACATGAGGCAATCATGCCTAACACCAGAAATCAATTGTGTGAGGGAACTGGTTCAAATATTTTTGTGGTTAAAAATGGAAAAGTTTTAACTCCACCATTAAGCAGTGGTTGTTTAGGTGGAATAACTAGAGCATTAGTTTGCCAATGGTTTGATGTTGAAGAAGTTGATATGCCAATGTCGGTATTGCAAGAAGTTGATGAAGCATTTTTAACTTCATCTACAAGAGACATTCAACCAATTTCAAAAATAGATGATCGAGAATTAAACGCCCCTGGCCCAATCAGCATTAAATTAAGAGATGAATTTAAAGTAAGAATTTCCCAGAATTGGGATGCCTAAAGCACTTATTTCTTGAGGACTTCTTGGCTTTGACCCTCGAATCTGGCCCAAGATGGCCTATTGGGTAATCTGTAACCTCAAGTGTTTTTTTGGAAGTTAATAAAACCCCAAGGAAAAGAAGAGTAGAAAAGTATGCGCACGTTTACTCCAAAGGCCAGTGAAGTAACTCGTCAATGGCACATTCTTGATGCCACCGATATTCCATTAGGTCGCATTGCCTCAGCTGCTGCAACTATTCTTCGTGGAAAACACAAACCAACTTTTGCACCACATGTTGACACAGGTGATTTTGTAATAGTTTTAAATGCAGGAAAAGTTTCACTATCTGGTTCTAAAAAAACAGAAAAGAAAGCCTTTTCTTATTCAGGTTTCCCAGGTGGTTTGACTGCAATTGGGTATGACCAGTTATTAGAAAAGAATCCTGAAAAAGCAATTCAATTAGCTGTTAAAGGAATGCTTCCACACAACAAACTTGGCAACAAAATGATCAAGAAACTAAAAGTTTATGCAGATGCAAATCACCCACACTCTGCCCAAAATCCAAAGCCTTACGAAATTAAGCAAATCAAACAAGTAGCTAACTAAAGGAAAATATTTTGACCGAGTCACAAACTTATGTAACCAGCGAATCAGAAAAATCTTTTAAACCTTTAAAGACTGGTAAGCAAGGTCCTTCTGCTGGAACTGGTAGAAGAAAAGAAGCTATTGCTCGAGTAAGAATTGTTCCTGGAAATGGCAAGTTTGTAGTTAACGGGAAAGATTTGGCAACATATTTTCCAAATAAATTGCACCAACAATTAGTAAATGATCCATTCAAAATTCTTGGAATTGAAAAAGCATATGACGTTATCGCAGAAATTGTGGGCGGTGGTTCAAGTGGACAAGCAGGTGCTTTAAGACTTGGAATTGCAAGAGCTTTAAATGCCGTAGATGTGGAAGTTAATCGTCCAATTTTGAAAAAAGCAGGTTTCTTAACTCGTGATCCTAGAGTCATTGAACGCAAAAAAGCTGGTTTGAAAAAAGCACGTAAACGCTCGCAATACAGCAAGAGATAAATTTATGGGCCGATTATTCGGCACCGATGGTGTGCGTGGTTCTGCAAACAAAGATCTGACTCCTGAATTAGTTTTTTCACTTGGCAAGTCAGCATCATTAGTTATTGCAAAACAACATGGCAAAGGTCGAGCAAGTGCTGTTGTTGGTAGAGATCCACGTGCAAGTGGAGAAATGTTGGAAGCAGCATTAATTGCAGGACTTGCAACAGTTGGAGTTGATGTTTTAAAAGTTGGAGTTTTACCTACCCCTGCAATTGCTTATTTAACTCAGTATTACAAAGCAGATTTAGGTGTAGTTTTATCAGCTTCGCATAATGTGTTCTCAGATAATGGAGTTAAATTCTTTTCTAAAGATGGAAAAAAATTACCTGATGATGTTGAAGATGAAATAGAAAAAAATCTTGATACGAAAGTCCCTCATCCAACTGGAAGTGAAGTTGGTCGAGTTAAAGAAATGGCTGATGCTTACGAAGCATATTTATCGCACCTTTTAGAAACTGTTCCAACTGCTGCCTTGAAAGGTTTAAAAGTGGTAGTTGATTGCGCTAATGGTGCAGCAAGTGAAGTAGCACCTGATTTATATAACAGGGCTGGTGCTGAAGTAATTGCAATTCATAATTCACCAAATGGCATAAACATAAATGAAAATTGTGGATCAACTCATATGGGTTCATTAATTGAAAGAGTAAAAAAAGAAAAAGCCGATATAGGAATAGCTCATGATGGTGATGCCGATCGTTGTCTAGCAGTTGACGAATTAGGAAACATAATTGATGGCGATCATATTTTAGCTTTGTTAGCTAAGGATTTTAAGAAAACAAAACAATTGACTTCTGAAACCGTGGTTTCAACTGTGATGGCTAATTTAGGTTTCAAACTTGCTATGAAAAATGAGTCAATTTCAATAATTGAAACGCAAGTTGGAGACCGTTATGTTTTAGAAGCAATGGAAGAAAAAAACTTTAGTTTGGGCGGAGAACAATCAGGTCATGTAATCATGCGAAATTATTCAACAACTGGTGATGGTTTGCTCACAGCTTTGCAACTAATGAATGTGGTTTCTACTGAGAAAAAACCACTTTCAGCCCTTTCTCAAGTAGTAAAAAAATATCCTCAAATATTAATAAATGTTTCAGATGTTGATAAAGCAAAAATTAATAATGATGAATTACAGCAAGCGGTCAAGAAAGCAGAAACTTCTTTAAATCAATCAGGACGAGTATTACTTCGTCCAAGTGGCACAGAAACCTTAATCAGAGTTATGGTTGAAGCTGAAACTCAAGATATTGCTGAAAAGATAGCGAAAGATTTAGCTGCTGTAGTTAAGAAAACTTGTTAATCAAGCAGTATTTTGTCAAATATTGAATAAATTAAATTAACCCATTTTTCTTTATCCATGGGACTTGTACTTATGTCATCAACCACGATTCCTATGGTGTATGCCTGAACAAATACAGCAATTACTTTTGGATCTAATTCTTTTTTGATAAATCCTTTTTCTTGCGCTTCTCTAAATACATCAGTTAATGCATTAGTTAATCGATCTTGAGATTCTGCTAATTGTTCAGCAAGCCTTGGATTGTTTCTTGTTAGCGAAATCGTTTCAGTTCTTTCTAATCTAAAAGGTGCTCTTTGAGCACTATGACTATAAGTTGCATACTCTCTTAAAACTTTAAGAATATCTTCTCTAGATTTCGATGCACTTAAATGATTTGTCAAAGTAATAATTGATTCATCAACCCATTGACTAAACCTTCTAACTCTTACTGTTTCAATTAATTCACCAAAATCATCAAAATGGTGATACAAAGAACCCTTAGTAATTCCAGAAGTATCCAGAACCATATCAGAAGTTATTTCATGCCAACTATTTGTTTTAGATAAATCAAGAAAAGTTTGGATTAGTTTTTCTTTAGTTGGATGAATTAGGTTCATGTGAGTAATTTATCTTATTACGAGGCAATCACATCAAGAAACCAACTAGTTTTACTTGTTGGTTTTATTAATTCTGACTTAAATTTCACATTAACTAACTTTTGTAACTCTTGTGGTGTCTTTGGTGACTTTGCAGATTGGACTAAGAGTTTAGTTACTTCACCTCTAGTTTTTTTTGACATATGGGTAACAACTGTTTTCTTTCCATTTTTTATTGTAAAAACTCTTATGCCCACAGTTTTATTTAAATCAGGAGTCCAAACTCCTTGATAAGTGCTAGATCTACAATCAACAATTAAATCTGTTTTAATTTTTTCTAAAACTTGTGGTAAAACTTTTTTCCATAAAGAATTTAAAGAACCTAACTTAGGTAAAGATTTAGCCATGTCTAATTTATAACTTGGAATTTTGTCATCTATTTTAACAACTCCAAAAAGAGCAGAAATAATCAAAATATTTTTTAAGGCTCTTTTCTTACTTGCTGCATTTAAAGAGTTGAAATCAAGAGCTTGATATAAAACTCCAGAATAAACATCAATTGCTTTTGCCGTGGGAAGTTTTGCAATTTTTGATCCCATAGCTTCCAAAGTTTTCTTTCTCGTACTAGTTAATTCTTTAGTAAAAGAAAGACTAGACAAATTGACTAATTTGCCCTTTTCAACAGAGTTTTTGCCTTCGCTGGGTGGAAGAAGAATCAACACAGACATAAACATTACCTGCATATCTAGTTCGTCTAGGCTGTAAACACAATGTGTGGAATTGTCGGCTATGTAGGAAACAAGCAAGCCCTTAATGTTGTGGTTGAGGGCTTAAGAAGACTTGAATATCGTGGTTATGATTCAGCGGGAGTTGCCGTTGTTAATGACAATAAACTAAACGTTCGCAAAAAAGCTGGCAAGTTAACAAACTTAGAAACTTTAATTGGTTCAGATCCATTACCTGATTCAACAACTGCAATTGGACATACTCGTTGGGCAACACATGGCATACCAAATGATGCAAATGCTCATCCACATGTTGATGAATCAAATGAAATAGCTGTTATACATAACGGAATTATTGAGAACTTTTCAGAATTAAGAAAAGAATTACAAAAAAATGGTGTGAAGTTAAAGAGTGATACTGATACTGAAGTAGTAGCACATTTACTAAATGTGGAATATCCAAAATCAAATAATGATTTAGCAGAAAGCATGAGAAAAGTTGTAAGAAGATTAAAAGGAGCTTTTACTTTAGTTGCAGTTCATGCCCAACAACCTGATGTTGTGGTTGGGGCAAGAAGAAATTCACCATTAGTTGTTGGTAAAGGTGATGGTGAAAACTTTTTAGCTTCAGATGTTGCAGCTTTTATTTCTCATACAAAAAATGCAATTGAGTTAGGTCAAGATCAAGTTGTAGAACTAAGACATAACAAAATAACTATCACTGATTTTGAAGGAAAACCTGCTCAAACTAAAGAATTTGTAGTCAATTGGGATTCCAAAGCTGCTGAAAAAGGTGGCTTTGATTTATTCATGTTAAAAGAAATTTTTGAACAACCAAAAGCTGTTGCAGAAACTTTAGTAGGAAGACTTGCACAAGATGGAAAATTAGTTTTAGAAGAAATGAAATTATCAATTGGAGAAATTGCCAATATTGAAAAAATTATTTTCATAGCTTGTGGCACTGCCTATCATTCAGGATTAATTGGTAAATATGCCATGGAGCGCTGGACTCGAATTCCATGCGAAGTAGAACTTGCAAGTGAATTTCGCTATCGCGATCCGATCTTGAACGATAGAACTTTAGTAGTTGCAATTTCTCAAAGTGGTGAAACTATGGACACTTTGATGGCAATAAGACATGCGAAATCTCAAAAAGCAAAAGTCTTAGCAATTTGTAATACACAAGGTTCCACAATTCCTCGAGAATCTGATGCAGTTTTATACACTCGCGGAGGACCTGAAATTGCAGTTGCTTCAACCAAAGCATTTTTAACTCAAGTAGTTGCTGTGGAATTGTTAGCTCTTTATTTTGCAGAATTAAGACTTGATAAACCAACAGCTGAAATTAAACAAGTCATGACTGAATTAGCAGATATTTCTTATCAAATAGATACAGTTCTTGATACCACTGATGCTGTGAATGAATTAGCCAAGAAATATGTAAACGCACAAAGTGTTTTATTTATTGGAAGACACGTTGGTTATCCCGTTGCATTAGAGGGTGCATTAAAACTTAAAGAACTTGCCTACATGCATGCAGAAGGTTTTGCAGCAGGTGAATTAAAACATGGTCCTATTGCCTTAATTGAAGATGGTATTCCAGTTGTGATTGTGGTTCCAAGTGTGAGAGAAGAAAAAGAATTACATGAAAAAATAGTTTCAAATATTCAAGAAGTACGAGCAAGGGGTGCAAAAACTATTTTGATCGTTGAAGAAGGCGATGATTCAATTCTAGATTTTGCAGACCACATTGTAAGAATTCCTAAAACAAGTTCTCTTTTACAACCTTTGGTTGCCACAGTTCCTTTACAAGTATTTTCTTGCGCATTGGCCACACTAAAAGGTCATGATGTTGACCAACCCCGTAATCTGGCTAAATCAGTAACAGTTGAATAAAGGATTAGAAAAATGATTATTGGAATTGGTGTTGATGTAGTCGATACTCCAAGATTTCAAGGATCATTAGTTAGAACTCCTGGTTTATCCACCAGATTATTTACCCCTAAAGAATTAGCCCAACCAGGTGGCAAAGGTGAAAATGCAGTTTCATTAGCTGCAAGATTTGCTGCCAAAGAAGCTGTTGCAAAAGCATTGGGTGCACCAGCTGGATTGAGTTGGCAAGATTGCGAAATTCTTTTAGGCGATCGCGGTAAACCTTATCTTGAAGTCTCTGGCACAGTTTTAAAAGAATCTCAACGCCAAGGCATAACTAATTGGCATTTGTCTTTGTCCCACGATGGAAATATCGCAACAGCATTTGTTATAGCTGAAAAACAATAGTATTTTAGGAAAATTTAGCTATGAGTAATTTAAGAAGTGCATATGTTGATTTATCAGCAATACGAGACAATGTAAAAGTTTTGCAAGATTATGCCAAGAATTCTGAAGTTATGGCGGTTGTAAAAGCCGATGCTTATGGGCATGGACTTATTGAAGTTTCAAAAGCAGCACGACAAGGTGGAGCTACGTGGCTTGGCACTGCACTTTTAGAAGAAGCAATTAGTTTAAGAAATTCTGGAGATAAAGGAAGAATTCTTACTTGGCTAGGATCTCCCAATGATAAATGGCAAGAATGTATTTCTTTAGATATTGATGTTTCTGTTTCTTCAATCGAGATTGCATCTGAAGTAATTAGTGCTTCTAAGAAAGTAGGAAAGCCTGCAAGAGTTCATATAAAAGTTGATACAGGTTTAGGAAGAAATGGAGTAATGCCAGATGATTTGGCAGAACTTTCAAAATTACTTGAAGAAGCAAAAGCATCAGGACTTATAGAAGTAGTTGCAGTGTGGACTCATTTTTCTTTAGCTGATGCTCCAAGTAGTCCTACTATAAAAAGACAATTAATAGTGCTTGATGAAAGTTTTAAATATTTAGAATCAAGAGGATTTAAAAATTTAATGAAACATGCAGCAAATAGTGCAGCAACCCTAACTTCACCGGATGCCCATTTTGATTTAGTAAGACCAGGAATTGCTGTTTATGGAATTACCCCAGGTGGTGAACTAAATCGTGCAAGTGAATATGGATTAAGACCTGCCATGAGTTTGAAAGCCCAAGTGGCTTTAATTAAAGATGTACCAGCAGGTCATGGCATTTCTTATGGTGCTGAATATGTCACAAAATCAAATACCAAAATTGCTTTAATTCCACTTGGTTATGCAGATGGAATTCCTCGAATTGCTGGAAATAAAGGACCAGTAGTTGCCAAGGGTAAGAAATTTAGTGTGGCTGGAAGAGTTTGTATGGATCAATTTGTCATAGATATTGGAGATTTGGATTTAAAAATGGGAGAAGAAGTTACTCTTTTTGGTGATGTGTCTAAAAATGAACCAGACGTTGAAGAGTGGGCAAAAGCATCAATGAGTATTGGCTATGAAATTGTTACAAGATTAGGACCAAGAGTTCCTAGGGTTTATTTAAACGAAATTTAATAATGGTTTTTAAAACAATTACAAAATCAAATTTAGATACCAAAGAATTGGGTGCCAAGTTAGGCAAATTACTAAAAGCTGGAGACGCTGTTTTATTAGATGGGGAACTTGGAGCTGGTAAAACTACGTTTACTCAAGGAATTGCAAGTAGCTTAAATATTAAAGGTGAAGTTACTAGTCCTACTTTTGTAATAGCTCGAGAACATAAATCTTTAGATGGCAAAGCAAATCTAGTTCATGTTGACGCATATCGACTTTCAACCTTAGCTGAAATTTCTCAACTAGATTTAACTAGTGATTTAGAAGAATCAATATTGGTGGTGGAGTGGGGTAAAGATTTAGTTAATGATTTAGTTGAAAATCCTATAAGAGTAAAAATCAGCCACACTGAAAATGATAATGAGCGAGAGATTGAAATAAACGCTAAACAAGAAATTTTAGGTAACCTAAAATGAGTGCACCAAATAATGTTTTATCTATAGATACTTCAACAAATCGTATTGCTGTTGGTCTTATTCAATTTGCAAAAGATGAAAAAATAATAGTTAAAGATGATGCTTTAAGACATGCTGAATATGCTTCAGAATTAATAAAAGAAATTGTTGAAAGTTCTAATTTAAATTTTTCTGAAATTGGTGCAGTAGTTTGTGGAATTGGACCAGGTCCATTTACGGGATTAAGGGTAGGAATCGTTAGTGCTCAAACAATTGGTTTTGCTTTAAATATTCCAGTTTATGGAGTTTGTAGCCATGATGCTATAGCTTATGAATTTAATTTACTTAATCCCAATAAAGAAGTAACAGTAATTACCGATGCTAGAAGAAAAGAAGTTTATTGGACTCATTATGCAAATGGAAAAAGAATTTCCACACCAAAAGTTTCAAAATTAGATGAAGCCGTAATTAAAGGCGAAAAGCTTTTACACCAACCTCTTAATCCTTTGTATTTAGCTAAAGCCGCCATTGATGCTTTGAACAGATCAGAAATCGGCAAAGAAATAAACAGTTTTTCAACAGATGTTGCAACCGGGGATGGCTCGGTAGTTTCTTTACCTAACCAGGTTTTATTACCAGCAATTCCTCTTTATTTAAGAAAACCTGACGCATTGACTTTGGCGGAAAGATCATGACTTTAACAATTTCAGATTTTTCTTGGTGGCAAGTAACAAAAGCTCAAAAAATTGATCAGGCAGCATTTAATGCCACAGCTTGGTCATTAGAAACTTTCTGGTCTGAGATTTCAGCTTCTAATCGCTATTACATTTCTTTAATAGATGAAAATAAAGAAATAGTTGGTTTTGCAGGCCTTGCATTTAACGGATCTGATGCTGATGTGCAAACCATGGTGATTAAACCTGAATATCAAAATAAGGGTTATGGAAAAAAACTATTAGATAACTTGATTGAAAAAGTAAAAGAAAAGAAATCAACTAGAGTTTTTTTAGAAGTTGTTGCAGATAACGAAAAAGCAATTAATTTATATAAATCTAGAAACTTTGAAATAATTTCAAAAAGAAGTAATTATTATCCAAATGGAAAAGATGCAATTATTATGCAACTAGATTTGAGAAAAAAATGAATCCTCTAATTTTGGGAATTGAAACAAGTTGCGATGAAACAGGAATTGGCATTGTTCGTGGTTCTGAATTATTAGCAGATGTTTTAGCATCCTCGGTTGAGGAGCAATCTCGATTTGGCGGAGTTGTTCCAGAGGTTGCATCAAGAGCACATGTGGAAGCAATGGTGCCAATTCTAAAAAGAGTTGTGCAAAAAGCAGGAGTCAAATTATCTGATCTTGATGCCATTGCGGTTACTAGTGGACCAGGACTTGCCGGTGCTTTAGTTGTGGGAGTTGCTGCAGCCAAAGCTTTAGCAGTTTCATTAAATAAACCAATTTATGGTGTAAATCATTTAGCTGCACATGTTTCAGTTGACACTTTAGAAAATGGGGAATTGCCGCAGCCATGTTTAGCACTTTTAGTAAGTGGTGGACATTCATCACTTTTACAAGTTGACAATATTACTTACAAAATTAGTTCTCTAGGAAAAACTTTGGATGATGCAGCAGGTGAAGCCTTCGACAAAGTTGCTCGAGTTTTAGGCCTACCTTTTCCAGGAGGACCTTGGATTGATAAAGCAAGTCAATGTGGAGATCCATTAAGTATTGAATTTCCTAAAGGGTTAATGAGTAAAGAAGATTTAATTGAACATAAATTTGATTTTTCATTCTCTGGTTTAAAAACCGCGGTTGCAAGATGGGTTGAAGCTTGGCAAAAAACTGGAGAAATTTTGCCGGTTTCAGATATTGCAGCATCTTTTCAGGAAGCAGTCGTCGAAGTTTTAGTAAAGAAAACGTTGATGGCAGCAAAAGAAACAGGAATTGACACAGTAGTAATTGGGGGAGGAGTAGCAGCAAATTCTCGTTTAAGAACTATGGCTCAAAGCATGGCTGAAAAAGAAAATATCAAAGTAAGAATTCCACGCCCAGGACTTTGTACAGATAATGGCGCAATGGTTGCATCATTGGGTTCGCAATTATTTAAAAATCAGATCGAACCTTCAAAAATTACTTTTGAAGTAGATCCAATTTTACCAATTACTATACAAAAGAATTAAAGTTTAAAACTTGGATATTCATCAGTTACTAAAATAACTGCATATCCTAAAACTCTATTCCAATACTGAAATGTTTTATAAACAAATTCTCCAGCCCACTTAGGATATGAAGCGGTAATAAATGTATAAACCCAGGCAATTAAAGTTAATAAAATTGCAATCGCTAAATAAACAAAGCCAACTATTGCTAAAGGTAATGCTAGAAGCCATTTAATTAAAGGAAGAAATCTATTTAATTTTTTTCCACCATTAATTTCTGGGAAGGTAATTTTTACAACTTGACTATTTTCAATAGATGGATATTTATCAGTTAACAAATAAAGATAAGCTAAAAATCTTGTTCCAAGACCAAGTAAATCTTTATTGAAGTTTAAAAAATAACTTGGATAAATACCAGTAAATAAAAGTGATAAAACAATAGGTAAAGAAAACAAAACCACTGGACCCCAAGCATTTGGTGAAAATTGACTAATGATGGCAATAAAGGCAGCAACTGGCAGGGCATAGATTAAACGAAAGAAAACACTTAAACGATCTCTTTTGGTGTAACTAACTTTGATTTGGGTTTGAATTTGATTTTTCATTAAGAGCCTTTCTGGGCGTTACTTTTTAGACTACTGCCAAAAATGAGGCTGCAAGCCCAGTTTGGCTTGATTGAGTCCAATTTCACCAAGGCTCTGGCACTCAAGTTGAGGGAGTGCTAAAGCATTGGTAAGTTATTACTCAAGACCTTTTGAGGGAGAAATCCTTCGAAGGTTTAAATCCAAAAACTCAATCCCATGAAGGGGTAACAGATCCGTGGCGGTCCAAATTAAACCATTAGAGGATCGAATCCTCGTTGAAGTACTAGACGCTGAAACCAAAACTGCGTCAGGCTTAGTAATTCCTGACACTGCTAAAGAAAAACCTCAAGAAGGAAAAGTATTGGCAGTTGGCCCAGGTCGTTTTGATGAAGACGGCGAAAAGCGCGTTCCTATGGATATCAAAGTAGGCGACACCGTTATTTTCTCTAAATACGGCGGAACCGAAGTTAGCTATGACGGCAAAGACTATTTGTTGTTATCAGCACGCGATGTGCTCGCAGTCGTTTCAAAATAAGAAACCTTAATTATCAAATTTGCTCCGGAATAAATATTTCGGAGCAAATAAAAAACTTATAGAAGGAAAAAAATAAAATGGCAAAAATTCTTGATTTCAACCAAGATGCAAGACACAAACTAGAACACGGTGTCGACATTTTGGCAAACACAGTTCGTGTGACTCTTGGACCAAAAGGTCGAAACGTTGTATTAGGTAAAAAATGGGGTGCACCAACAATTACTAATGACGGTGTAACCATCGCAAAAGAAATTGAACTAGAAGATGCATTTGAAAACTTAGGTGCGCAACTAGTTAAAGAAGTGGCAACAAAAACTAATGACATTGCAGGAGATGGAACAACAACTGCAACAGTTTTAGCCCAAGCTATGGTTCATGAAGGATTAAAACAAGTAGCAGCTGGTGCAAATCCAATGGGAATTAAAAGAGGAATTGATGCCGCAGTTGCTGCTGTAACTGAAGAATTACATCGTTTGGCAAAACCAGTTAATGGTAAAGCAGAAATTGCTCAAGTTGCAACAATTTCAGCTCAAGATTCAAAACTTGGCGAACTTATTGCTGAAGCATTCGACAAAGTTGGCAGAGATGGCGTAATCACAGTTGAAGAATCATCCACCATGGATGTTGCACTTGATTACACAGAAGGTATGCAATTTGATAAAGGTTACATCTCTCCATATTTTGTGACCGATGCAGAAAGAATGGAAACAGTTCTAGAAGATGTTTACGTTCTATTAGTACAAAACAAGATTGCCTCAATTAATGAACTACTTCCTTTAATGGAAAAAGTTGTCCAAGCAGGTAAACCTCTTGTTGTAATTGCTGAAGATGTTGAAGGCGATGCTTTAAGTGCCATGATTGTTAACAAAATTAAAGGAACCTTTAATTCAGTAGCAGTTAAAGCTCCAGCTTTTGGTGATAGAAGAAAAGCAATGCTAGAAGATTTAGCAATTTTGACTGCTGGTCAAGTTGTTTCTCCAGAAGTAGGACTAAAACTTGATCAAGTTGGTCTAGAAGTTCTTGGTAAAGCAAAAAGAGTTGTTTCAACAAAAGACAACACCACAATCATTGGTGGTGCTGGCGATAAAAAAGCTGTTGATGCTCGAGTTGCTCAAATCAAAGCTGAAATGGATCGCACAGATTCAAGCTGGGATAAAGAAAAACTTCAAGAACGTCTTGCAAAAATTTCAGGTGGTGTAGCAGTAATCCAAGTTGGAGGCGCTACCGAAGTTGAATTGAAAGAAACAAAATTTAGAGTTGAAGATGCAATATCTGCAACTAGAGCTGCAATTGAAGAAGGAATTGTGGCAGGTGGCGGATCTGCCTTAACTCAAGCAGTTTCAGTTTTGAAAAATAAACTAAATAAAGAAGGCGATGAAGCAGCAGGTGTAGAAATAATTAGAAAGTCTGCTGTTGAACCACTTCGTTGGATAGCACAAAATGCAGGCGCTGAAGGCTACGTTGTTACTTCAAGAGTTTCAGAAATGAAAACTGGTGAAGGATATAACGCAGCAACTGGTGAATTTGAAAACTTACTTAAAGCAGGAATTGTTGATCCTGTGAAAGTAACTAGATCTGCATTAGAAAATGCTGCTTCAATTGCAGCAATGCTTCTGACAACAGATGTATTAGTTGTTGAGAAAAAGGAAGAAGCACC
>JACCED010998818.1_pt1 | contig 28673 bp, 31 predicted proteins | sample 7455021 | NCBI WGS metagenome assembly JACCED01 (sample SAMN15323456, study PRJNA562643) | freshwater metagenome | isolation source: river surface water | place: USA:Blue River Watershed | collected 2017-08-19 | reverse complement strand
GCAGAGCTTGGAGAGATTGTAGTACTTTCTATTCAAGTTGCAGAACCACGAAAGCCTATCAAGAAGAAAGATGTTGTATACGGAGTAGTAGTACGACAGAAGAAGAAGTTCCGAAGAAAGGACGGTTCATATGTAAGCTTTGACGATAATGCGGTCGTTATTATCGATAAAGAGAAAAAGGAGCCAAAGGCAAACCGTGTGTTTGGTCCGATTCCTCGAGAGCTTGGTGAGGCTGGATACCAAAAGATTGTATCACTCGCACCTGAAGTCGTTTAACCTTAGCCTAAAACAATTATTATGAAAATAAAAAAAGGAGATAGCATCATCGTAACTGCTGGCAAGGATCGAGGAAAGGAGGGAGTTATCACTCGCGCTTTTCCAAAGCGAGATCAGGTTCTTGTAGAAGGAGTTAACGTTGTTACACGTCACAAAAAGGCTACACGCCGAGGATCACAAGGGCAGATCATTTCAAAGTCAATGCCAATCCCTGTATCAAACGTTGCGCTTAAGGATCCAAAATCAGGAAAGCCAGTACGTGTTGGATATTCAGTAGAAGGAGAGGGTGAAAAAGCTAAAAAGGTTCGTGTTGCACGTCCTTCAGGGCTTAAAATTTAACGCAATAATAATGGTCGTATGAAAACAATGAAAGAAACATTAGGTACAGCATTTGATTCACTTAAATCAGTGTTTGGATATACCAATGTGATGCAGGCACCACGTATTTCGAAAGTTGTTGTGTCTGTTGGTACGGGAAAGGTTCAAGATAAGCAGCGAATTGCGCTTATTCAAGATCGGCTTGCTCGTATTACAGGACAAAAGCCTTCTCCTCGTGCAGCAAAGCAGTCAATTGCATCATTTAAACTTCGTGAGGGTGATATCATCGGATATCAAGTAACGCTCCGAGGTGCACGTATGCAGGATTTTCTTCACAAGCTTGTACATGTTACACTTCCTCAAACACGAGATTTCCGTGGACTTAAGACAAGTTCATTTGACGAGATGGGTAACTACACTCTTGGTATCAAGGAGCACACTATCTTCCCAGAAACAGCAGATGAAGATATTAAGGATACATTCGGATTTGCAATCACTATCGTGACTACTGCAAAGACTATCCCTGAAGCTGAGGCACTTCTCCGACATGTCGGACTCCCACTTCAAAAGGCTAAATAAGTATAGAATTCTTTGAAGACAAAAGCGCCAAAAGGCGCTTTTGTTGTATACAACAAACCCCCTTATAAAGGGGGTTTTGGACTGATTGAGCTAAAGGTACTTTCCAACAAATTCATCGAGAGCATGTATAACGCGTTCACGATCTTCTTGTGATTTCGTGATTGCAAATCTCTCTTTGAGTCTGAACTGGCCGAGAAACATATCTAGATCCTCAACTGGGACTGTGTGTGTAACAAGTTCTGATTGAGGTATTTTGGGATAGTGCTCAATATTTCCTTCAGGAACCTTAGTATATCTAGTGAGAGTTGTCTGCACAAAATTCAGTATTGCAATGGCGGTAGGGAGATCATGTGTCCTTTCTCCCAGTTCTTGCGTTGGTAGATTACACCAAGAAAGCCAGTACTGAAGTTCGCCTACCGGCACTTGACCTACTTTGGTATAGTTCAGGATTTCAATATCGTTGTAGTATGGAAGAGCGAGTAGTCCGTGGCGATCTCGTTTTGAGAGCGCGTGATGTACTGCAACTAACCGACGACGATTTGAATATAGTTGTGGTAAAAGATCACGCATGACAGGCCTCCTTGTGGTTGTCTAATAACATTTAAACCATTTTTTCAGAAGAAACACAACTCAATGTCAGGTTAATTTACACTATATTTAATGTGTGATATAATTTTTTTAGCATAAGTTGTTTAAAAATCAAAATAAACTAAACAGGTTCAAGGAGATAAGTCGTGGCGCTTTCTTGTAAATTCAGTTGGCATACCAACCTGCAGAACCATAGAGCTAAAAGCAACATCGAGAAAGACGCTCGCGATACTCTCGATAAGCATTTTAGAGGTAGTATAGTGAAGAGTGTTTCACTGGTCGCTTTTGAGATTGATAGGGGAGGTAGTCATTCACAGCCAGTAAAATTATTAAGCGACAATGGTATGGGGAAGTTTCTTAAAGGAGTGCCTGTCTGGATTCATACACGAGGTAAATCTCAGGGATTGAGGTGTTACCTAAGTATAGTCGGCGTAGAGACGCATGTACTTCCAAGTATTATTGTTAATCCGCCACCAGCTCAGATGTTGGATTCTCGGCTTAATGATTTGTCGGCGGAAGTAGTTGCGCGGGCTGTTGATAGTAATCAGTCTCAAGCTATTTCAGTAGGACAATCAAGTTGTGTTGATGTCTCGAACGACGCGCCTGCATCAAAAGCTCAAGTTGTTCCAATTCATGAAGGGAAGCGAGAAATACTTTCTCTTAAGAAGATTTCAGAAAAATCTTCTGAAGTGATGACGCCGTTTGCTCGACTGAAGAAGAATGGGATATCAGACGAGGAGATTGAGCGTCTCAAGGCAACTTTCTCAAGTATTATTTATGAGGAGCTTGCAATGCAAGGGGAAAAGGAGGTTCCGAACTCCCTGCAGGTGCCTGTTGAGCGTATTACTCATGGCATTCTCGAGCATATGCATTTGCAAAAGAATGGCAAAGGTGACTATCAGGGAATTGTGGCGAATTTCTATGCAGCAAGGGTATCACTCTTTGCTTGCAAATTGGAAGACTCGCGTAATCCTGATTCTCTTTATACCGACTGGGTGTTTGATTGCTTGCTCGTGCTTGATTTTGTTGGAGGTAAAGACAGACTTATGCATCTTGCACAGGAGCGAAAAATCGAGGTTCAGACTGTTGAAACCCGTCGGATTGAGAAGGAGCATCTTCCTCAGACTGTTGATCCACTCGTGATGGCTTTGGGTGAGAATACTCTTCCTGACCACTCGATATTAGAGATGGTTCGGGATATTCTCGAAGCTCGAGAGATTCAGCAAAAAGAAGTAGATCTTGCTGAAGCAAACGAGAGCTTTCAATATGAGATTGTTCAAGAGCTTGAGCAGAAACTTGCTGAAGCACGAGCGAGTTACGAAAACGCATGTCGCTTGAATAAAGCTGCGCAGGATCGTCTCAGGAGATTGATACTCTCCGATGATGTTGCACAGCAGGTAAGAGGTGTTCGCGACCGTATCGTTGCGCTCGCGTCTAGTCTCGGTTTGTAAAGTATAAGACCCGACACACTTTTCAGTGCGTCGGGTCTGTTTTTTTATTCTAGTAATCAAATTTTTACTTAGGACTCTCAAATAGTCATCTATATGTGATTTTCTTTGTTCTCACGCTTACCTAGCTTTAGTTAGAAAGATAATCATCATTTAGATACAATAAACCCCCTCATAAAGGGGGTTTTGTGAATCCATTACAGATTCAAATGTACTTCCCGACAAATTCGTCGAGGGCAAGCATCACGCGTTCTCGGTCTTCTTGAGAATTAGAGATGTTGAATTCCTTATCTGTTCGGAATTGGTTGAGGAACTCATTCAGATCTCTGATAGGGAGTGTTGGTTCGAGAACATAACCCTCATTGCGTGTAACTGCAATTTCCTGTTTAGGTACATTGAAGTACTTGCGATAGGTTGCATGTACAAATTTAAGAATCGCCTTTCCTGTCGGCAAATCAAAAGTGGTTTCTTCTCGATCTCGCCGGTTCATGTTGCCCCAATAGAGCCAGTATCGAAGTTCGTTCAAGGGTATCAGCCCCAGAATCCCGTACTCGATAACACGATCAGGTGAATAGTACGGAAATGTAGGTAATCCACTCTCAGTTCGTTGGATAAAAGCATTCTTAACTTCGATATGCTTGCGGTTGTTACTGTGGGGAGCGTGTAGCGGTGGAATTGCGAAATCAGTTTCACTCATGTCAGGCCTCCTTATGATTGTCTATCTGTATTTTAACCATTATTTACTTGGGAATGCAACGGGGTGTTTATTGACTCACCCTCTCTACTCTGATATAGTCATCCCTGTAGCGGTATTTCGCATACTCTCGTGTTTGTCCCGATAGGGAACACAAGACGCGCCGATCAAACCTTTGAGCTTCGGTTCAGGTGACGGAAAGCGAGTTTTTGAGTATAGCGTAAAGAGGGATTAGTCACTGATTCGCAGTGATACAGCCTTCACACAGTTACATTTATTATTCAGACAGGCGTCTAGACGCTTGTTATCACATTTATATTGTGGCAAGAAAATCAATAATTCTACGAGCAGCTCGTACACCGAAATTCAAAAGTCGTGTAGTACGTCGATGTTTCAAATGCGCACGTAAGCGCGGATACATGCGAGATTTCGACATGTGCCGTATCTGTTTCCGTGAAGCAGCACACGAAGGACATATACCAGGAATAAAGAAATCATCATGGTAAACGACCCGATAGGAGACTTCATCATCCAGATTAAAAACGCTGGTATGGTACGAAAAAGTTCAGTACATGTTCCATATTCAAAGCTTAAAGCAGCAGTTGCTGACAAGCTTGTTGAGGCAGGTTTTGTTGCAAGTGCAACAAAGCACGGAAAAAAGGTTAAGAAAACATTAGAAGTTGCACTTAAGTATGATGAGGCAGGTGCACATCATATTCAGGGAGTGAAGCGTGTTTCAAAGCCGGGACGACGATTATACGTAGGAGTAGCAGAGATTTTCCCAGTTAAGTTTGGTCGAGGGAAACGAATCCTTTCAACACCAGCAGGTATCCTTACCGGAGAAGAGGCAAAGGAGAAGAATGTTGGCGGAGAAGAGCTATTCATCATTTGGTAAGATTTTAAAAAATCTTTCTGTCAGCGCTCGCTCAGAAGTATAAGAAAAATCTTTTACTTCTCTCGCTCGCCTGACAGTAACAATAAATAATATGAGCCGATTAGGAAAACAACCAGTACAAGTACCTGCAAACGTTCAAGTAACGTTTGATGCGGGTGTACTTACGGTAAAAGGACCGAAGGGCGAACTCTCTCGAGCTGTATTGCCAGAGATTGTCGTTACCATTGATAATGGAGTCGTTACCTTCACTAAGGCAGAAGACACTAAGAGTGCGCGTGCACTTTGGGGTACCTATGCAGCACACCTCCGCAACATGATTGCAGGAGTAACTGAGGGGTATAAGAAGATTCTTGAAATCGAAGGAGTTGGATATAAAGCCGAAGCACAAGGAAACAAAATTAAACTTGTTGTTGGATTCTCACACCCTGTAGAGCTTGTTGCTCCACAAGGAGTAGAGGTAATCAATGAGAAGAACGTTGTTACCGTGTCAGGTATTGATAAAGAACTCGTTGGACAGTTTGCTGCCGATATTCGTGCAGTGAAGAAGCCTGAACCATACAAAGGGAAGGGTATTCACTACAAAGGTGAGTATATTATTCGCAAGCAGGGTAAGAAGGGAGTTTCTTAGTCTTGCGTATAGCATAATCGTATGAGTATCACATCACACAAAGTAGCAAATCGAATTCGCCGACACGCGCGTATTCGTGCAAAAATTAAAGGCACTGCAGAGTGCCCACGACTCGCTATATTCCGAAGTAATCGCTTTATGTACGCACAGCTTATCAATGATGATGCTGGTGTAACTATTGTGGGAACAGATAGTCGAAAGACTTCTGCAAAGACAGGAGTAGAGCGCGCGAAGGAGCTTGGTACTATTCTTGCAGGACTTGCTAAAGAGAAGGGGATTACTAAGGTTGTATTCGACCGAGGTGGATTTAGGTATCAGGGTGCTATCGTTGCGCTTGCAGATAGTGCACGAGAAGGCGGATTGGTATTTTAGTTAAAAATAAACGTATTATTTAGTTATGAGTGAAAAGACACAGCAGGAAGCTACAACTGAAACTGTTGTTTCAGAAACAGTAGTTGCAACAGAAGCGACAACTACTACCGATGCACCAGCTGTCGCAACATCACGAGATGCCCGAGGAGGGCGTGGTGGGCGCGGTGGTGATTCTGGAGCAAATCGACGAAATCCACGACGAGAGCGTCGCGGTGGACGTCGTGATGAACGTGTTCGTTCAGAGTTTGATCAAAAAATCATCAGTATTCGTCGTGTAACTCGAGTTATGGCAGGAGGACGCCGCTTCAGTTTCAGTGTATCAATGGTGATTGGAAACAAGAAAGGTAAGGTTGGTGTAGGAATTGGAAAGGCAGGAGATACACAACTCGCTATTGAAAAGGCAGTTCGCAACGCGCGAAAAAATCTTATTGAAGTTCCAATGAACAAGCATATGCATATTCCGCATGATGTTCAGACAAAGCTTTCATCAAGTGAAGTTATGATTATGCCAGCTCCAGGTCGTGGGCTTGTTGCAGGAAGTTCTGTACGTACAGTACTTGAGCTTGCGGGTGTTAAGGATGTTACTGCAAAAATCTTCTCTCGAAGTAAGAACAAGCTTAACAACGCTCGTGCTGCTATTGCTGCACTTAAGAAGCTTAAGGCATAAGACCTTGTAAATTCAAATACTATGCAATTACATCAATTACAACCAAGCACTACACGTAAAGACGCTAAGCGTATTGGACGTGGAGGTAAGCGAGGAAAGACTTCCGGAAAGGGAGGTAAGGGACAAACAGCACGTACTGGTAATCGTCCACGACCAGAAATGCGAGACGTTATCAAGCGACTTCCAAAGCTTCGAGGACATGGTAAGAATCGTGCTCGAACCGTAAATGCTGAACGAGTACTTCCAATCGTAGTTAATCTTAAAGCTATTGAAGCTGCGTTTGAGTCTGGAGATACAGTATCTCCACAGACACTTCTTGCTAAGGGAATTATCTCAAAGACAAAAGGTAAGGTGCCAAAAGTTAAGATTCTTGGTACTGGAGACCTTACAAAGAAAATCACACTCTCAGGATGTGTATTTTCTGAGGCGGTAAAGGTAAAGATTGAAAAAGCGGGAGGTTCGGCACTCTAAAATTTCTACACAATACTCCATTGTGGCTATATCGATGTATAGTACGATGGAGAGAGGTATTGTTTTAGTTCCTCAGTCAGTCGTCGAAAATTACTAACGCAATAATAGGCAATAGATGTGTATCTATTGCAGAAATGAGATGGATATCTTTCTTCAAAAACTTAAAATCATGGTGTCTGAAAAGGCGATTCGTGACCGAATACTCTTTGTACTCGGTGCACTTGTTGTTTTTCGAGCACTTACATCGGTCCCTATTCCAGGTGTTGATCTTGTCGTTCTTGAGCAATTCTTCCAAAATAATGAATTTCTAGGATTACTCAATATATTCTCTGGAGGAGGGCTTTCAAATCTCTCGATTGTGATGCTTGGTGTTGGTCCGTTTATTACGGCGTCAATCATTATGCAACTCATGACGGTGATGTCGCCAAAGCTTAAGGCGATGTATTCAGAGGAAGGTGAGACAGGGCGCGCGAAGTTTACACAGTATAGTCGTATGCTCACGCTCCCACTTGCTATTCTTCAGGCGTTTGGATTCCTTACGCTTCTTAAGTCGCAAGGTGTTCTCGTTGGACTTTCTACATCTGAGTTCCTTGTGAATATTGTTATCGTTGTTGCGGGCTCGATATTGCTTCTTTGGCTCGGAGAGTTGGTAACTGAGTATGGTATTGGAAACGGTGTTTCGATTATTATCTTTGCAGGTATTGTTGCAACGCTCCCGTCTTCAGTAAGTCAACTTATTTACAACTATGATCCGTCACAGCTCCCACTCTATATTGGGTTCCTTGGAGCTGCAGTGCTGATTATTTATGGAGTTGTGGTCATGACACAGGCAGAACGACAGGTTCCGATTACGCATGCAAAGCAGGTGCGTGGAGGGAATACCTACGGAGGTACAACAAGCTACCTTCCACTACGCCTTAATCAGGCAGGAGTTATTCCAATTATCTTTGCGCTCTCGATTCTTTTATTCCCACAAATGATTCTCAATATTCTTGCAGGATTTAACGTGACGGGAATTGCAGAAATATCAGACAAGGTTCTTGCATTCTTCAATAATCAAGAACTGTATGCGCTTGTGTACTTTGTACTCGTGTTTGTGTTCACATTCTTCTATACAGCAGTTACCTTTGATCCAGATGCAATGTCAAAGAACTTGCAGCGAAGTGGTGCCTTTATTCCAGGGATTCGTCCAGGAAGCCACACTTCAGAGTATCTTGGTAAGCTCATTACACGACTTACCTTGATTGGTGCATCGTTCCTCGGTCTTGTTGCGGTACTTCCTATGGCAATGCAGATTCTCACCGGTGTATCAACGCTTGCTATCGGTGGAACGGCACTACTTATCGCAGTATCAGTAGTTATTGACTTAGTACGTCGTATTGACTCACAAGTGTCATTAAGACAGTATTAATATATTAAAAAACACCCGCGCCTACGGCGCGGGTGTTTTTTAATGTTTAAATGAAAATCCCATAGGGACTCTACTTACTACCTGTTCCCACCGTGAAGACTTAAGCCATTTATTATAGGTGTCAAAGATGGTGAGGGCTACCGTTTGTGGGCTATGGCGCGCAGTATCGATAACGAGGTCAAAGTTTTTAATGCTGTATGGGTTGACTCCATATAGGTTTTTAAAACGAGAGCGTTCACTTTGCATGCGTTCATTTACCTGATCCATGACATCTCCCATGTCCACACTTCCTTCTCCTGCAGCACTGCGCAATGTATTCATGTTTGCATCCCTAAAAATACGTGCCATAGCGACATCACTATCAATATCAAGATACACTTTGAATGATTCTGGAATCCAGTAAAATCCGAGTCGAGAGTCAATCACAATATCGTTTTGATCTCGCAGTGCCCGCAGCTGTTCATCGATTTTGTGGTCAACTTCAGGATGAGATTCAGCATGTTTATTAAATGCACTGAGTGTAATTTTTTGCTTCTTGATAAGGTTTCGTACTGCCTCTCCAGAAGAGTATCGTGTGTATCCAAGCATTTCCGCCACCTTGTCTGCCGTTGACGACTTTCCGCTTCCTGGTTTTCCTGAAAGGGTGATGATGTGTTTTCGTTCCATATACATAGAAGTGTATCACATTGTATATCAGATTTTATATGCCATATTCCTTGCGTACGCTTAAAAAACTGATAGTCTAAGTGCCATGCATCTTAGAGACATTACGGGGCATCTTGTCCTTATTATGGCACCAACAGGGAGCGGAAAAGGGACTTTGGTGTCACATATACGAAGTGTCTTTCCTGTGGTGACACATACAGTTTCATGTACGACTCGAGAGCGACGCCCTCAGGAAGTGGATGGAGTAAATTACTATTTCCTTACTCGTCAGGCATTTACCGAGAAGATTGAGGCAAATGAATTTCTTGAGTGGGCAGAATTTGGCGGGAATTTATACGGTACATTACGATCAGAACTCGTTGATAGATTGTCACGAGGGGAAGTGGTTATATGTGAAATTGAAGTACAGGGGGTATTACAGCTACTTACCTATATACCAAGAGAGCATAAGACACTTATATACATCGATGCAGGTGATTGGGACACATTGGTGAGGCGTGCTCGCGCGCGTGCACCAATATCAGATACTGAGATTGCACTGCGTCACGAGCGATATCTTGAAGAGGTTACCCACAAAGAATTAGCTGATATTGTCGTGTATAATCGAGATGGAGAAATTGAAAAAGCTCAAGAACACATGATTGCCATTATAAAAAATATTATTTCTAAGACTGAATCACACACATGAATACCACAGTAAAGCCATTCACTATCGTTTTCATTGGTCCGCAAGGAAGTGGAAAGGGGACACAGATAGAACGTCTTGCAAAGACTTTGCGAAGCACCTTACCACATACACGCGTTGTTGATATTCAGACTGGTCGAAGGTTTCGCGCACTTGCCGCAAAGCAAGAGGGATATACCGAAAAGTCTATTCATCAAACACTCGACACAGGAATCCTCCAACCACTTTTTCTTTCGGTGGTGCTGTGGGGCGATGCATTCCATCATCATGTTGATCCTGAGTGTCATTTACTTATTGATGGGTTCCCGCGAACGGTAAACGAAGCGCGAGTGCTAGAGAGTGCATTCTCGTTTTATCATCGAGATGAGCTCACGATTGTTAATCTTGAAACTCCAGAGGAGGTGGTACGAAAGCGAATGGAAGGTCGAGCGCGTGCAGATGATACTCCAGAATCAATCGAAGCTCGACTTGCGTGGTATCGTGAAGAAACTCTTCCGGTGCTTGCATATTATCGAGAAAGAGCGCACACTACCATTATTGACTGTGATGGAACCAAATCCATAGATGAAGTTCAGACTGAGATATTGCAAAAGCTTGGTCTTGTATAAATATGGCATACATTAAATCAAAAGAAGAAATAGAAAGTTTACGTAAGGGCGGAAGAATTCTTGCGAAGATTTTGCGTATGCTTGCAGAGTATGCAAAGCCAGGAGTAAGTACAGAAGATATCAATGATTACGCTATAAAGCTTGCTGAGGAGTTTGGTGTGGAGCCAGTTTTGCTTGGCTATCATCCTACTTTTGCAGATTTTCCATATCCAGCAGCACTCTGTACATCAGTAAATAACACGGTGCAACACGGAGTGCCACGTGCTGATGAAATTCTCAAGGAAGGAGATATTATCAATCTTGATATGTCGATTGCATATGAAGGGATGATTGTTGATTCAGGTATTACTGTACCAGTAGGAGGAAAAACCGATCCAGAGTCACAACGACTTATCGATGTGACGAAAGAAGCATTGAAGCTCGGTATTAAAGAAGCTAAGGCGGGGAATCGTATTGGAGATATCAGTCATGCAATACAGACATACGTAGAAGCACAGGGATTCAGTATTGTAGAGGTGCTCTGCGGGCATGGGGTAGGGCATGCAGTGCATGAAGATCCTCAAATTCCTAATTTTGGTAAAAAAGGAAAAGGTCCTGTGATACGCGTAGGGAACGTGTTCGCCATTGAACCAATTGTAAATATGGGTGACAAAGACGTAATATTTGATGACGATGGGGATGGGTATAGTATCTTTACAACCGATGGTTCACGAAGTGCTCACTTTGAACATACTGTTGCCATTACTGAAAAGGGGCCTGAAATCATGACGAAGGAATAGGTTTTACGAAATACGAATATAAAATAATACACATAGAGACGACCGCACATGCGGTCGTCTCTATGTGTATATTAAAGAGCATTGACGCAACATAAATTGTGTAGTATTGTACATCGCAGAAGTACACAAATGTTTTTCACATAAATCCTCAAAAGGAAAAAAGAAATGCCATCAGTTGATTCGATTGTGGTTGTGGGACTTGGACAGATGGGGACGCACTATACCAAGAGCCTTTTGAGTCTTGGTTGGATAGCGGACAACATTATTGGGGTTGATATAAACCCTGAAAAAATTGCCGTTTACCAATCGAAGTACCCGAGTATTCGAGTGTTGAACGAATTGCCAGAGCGAGTGTCTGTTGCGATTGTTGCAACAAGTACACCGAGTCATCATACGGTGATACAAGCTCTTGCAGAGCGTGGTGCTAAGTGGATTTTCTCAGAAAAGCCGCTTGGTATTGATATGCAGGCGTTTAGCCAGATTATGGATACTGTAAATCACTATGGTGTGCAGATTTATACTGCATATCTTATTGGTTTCAGTCCCGTGGTAGAGCAACTTACCAGTTTCATGAAAGACCATAATCTCATTATGGTTGAAGGTAATGGAGTCTGGGGCAAAAACCGTGTTGGCGATAAACGACCATCTGCAGGAAATTATGCGGATGAATCTGTGCATGCGGTGCACCTACTTAAGCGACTTGCAAAAATCAATCAATCGATTTGGGGAAGTACTACAAGTGTAGAACTTTCATTTGATGACTTTGTGGATGCTGAAGCTCAGGCAAGAGCGCATGCTCAAGATGAGTCATTTCCGCTTGTTGTGGATTCATCTACTTCTGCAAATATATTTCTCGAGTCTGAGAATGTAACTGTTCGTATCGCTGTGCATTCTTCATTTGTGAGGCCACAACAAGTGCGAGAAGTGAGTGTGATACTTGCTGAAAAGCAATATCCTGCGCAGCCTCGCTATTCAGTAAAACTTGAGTTTGATGTTTTGTTGGGTGGGGTACGGGTGGATGTCATTACGTTGGTTGAAATCAGTACAGGAGAAACACTCCGATCTGAGATTCAGTCTGACAAAGTCTTGCTCGAGCTCGGTGCTTTTTTGGATGTTGTAAAAGGTCAGATTGATTCTAGACTTACCGATGTTAGTGAATCGGGAGAGATAATGGAATATCTTGATGTTGCTGATCGTACCACCGGTTCTGGTGTTCGAATAGAAAATCCACACCTTCGCTGATATGAAGGGGTGAGTAGGGTAAGACTTCGGGTACAGTAATGTAAACGAAGTCTTTTTTAATCTTGAAAAAAGCATATTTTACTGTATACTCACGGGATAATTTATAGCTAAATTTTTAATATATATATATGGACAAGAAACCACATCAAGAGCGCACATTTGTTATTTTGAAGCCTGACACCGTTCAGCGCTCACTTATCGGTGAGGTGATTAATCGTTTTGAGCGTACAGGACTTAAGTTTGTTGCGATGAAAATGTTTGTACCTGAGGAAGCAAAGCTCCTTCAGCACTACAACAAAGATGATGCGTGGTTTCTTAAGAAGGGGAATCGTATTATTGAGGATTTAACTGCACAAGGGCTTCCTGTAGAAAAGGATGCAATGGAATACGGAAAGGATATTATCCGCACTATTGTGCACTACATGACTGCAGCACCAGTTATTGCTATGGTGCTTGAAGGCAATCAGTCGGTCGCGGTGGTAACAAAGCTTGTTGGTACAACAGAGCCGTCATCATCAGATGTGGGAACAATTCGTGGTGATTATACAGTAGACTCATATGGTCATTCATCATTCGAGAATCGAGCTGTACGAAATCTCATTCATTGTTCAGAGTCTTCAGCAGAAGCAGAACGTGAGATTGCGATTTGGTTTACTGAGTCAGAGCTTATGAACTATGTTACTGCGCAAGAGCGAATCATGTATGACATCGATCTTGATGGAAAAAACGACTAAGTTAAGTGTCTAGTTGTTCACAGGTATAGAAAACACAGGTATTACATACCTGTGTTTTCTGATATAATTTTCACAGAGCAACGGTACAAAGCATGTTTCTGCTTAATGCATATCAAGGGAGCTTGTAGTCACGAGTACAGCTGAGAACTCGACGCGACGAGATTTCAAAAGTGCTTGGAAAGGGCACCCACCTGAAATTCAATTTCAGGAGACATGCAACCGTTGCTCGAACAAGTAAGCGTGCGTTAAGCACGTTTTTTTGATGGAGTGTTTGATGTGTATGATACGATAGTGTGTATATGATACGTATAGCATTTTTAATAAGTTTTGCAGGTTTAGCGCTAATGCATAATATTGCCATTAATTCTTATCTGTATTGGCAGTATGCTTGGTTTGATATTTTGATGCATTTCTGGGGCGGTGTTGTCGTAGCTCTGGCAGTAGGTATGTTGCCAAGTTTTGGGATTCGACAAGTATCAACACCGCCCTCATTTGCACATGTGTGTGTCGCTATTCTAGTCGTAGGTCTTTTATGGGAATTATTTGAATACTCTATTGGTATATGGGCACATGAGCCAGGGTTTATATCGGATACACTTCTTGATTTAGTTATGGATGTCCTTGGGGCAATTCTCGGATACGGTATTCTTAATCTAATAAAAAAATAACATGGCGTATATATCTTTTTATGGTGGAACGGGAAGTGTAACTGGCGCAAACTTCCTACTCGAAGCGGGCGATGCAAAAACACTTATCGATTGCGGACTTGTGCAGGGTGATAGATTTGCAATGGAAGTAAATTGCGATGCTTTTGTATATGATCCTGCAAGTGTGGATACGCTTATTGTTACTCATGCGCATGCAGATCATATAGGAAGAATTCCAAAGCTCGTACATGATGGCTTTAGAGGTGTTATCTATTCCACTCCACCAACACGCGAGCTCGCTAATGTGATGCTCCGAGATGCATATAAGGTCATGATATATGAATCTGAGAAGTATGGCCTACCACGATGCTTTGAAGAAAAAGATATTGATGTCGCACTTTCGCTATGGCAAGTGCATCCATACCATGAACGATTTGACATTGCAGGGAATATTCATGTTACATTCAGCGATGCAGGACATATTCTTGGTTCTGCAATGGCGCTCTTAGAGCGCAATGGAAAGAAGTTTTTGTTTACGGGTGATATCGGTAATGTTCCTCAACCACTCCTTAATCCACCAGAGATGGTGACTGATTACGATTACCTCCTTATGGAAAGTGTGTACGGAGATAGACAGCATGAAGAGGTGAAAGAGCGATCTGATATGCTCAAGCATCATATTGAGGAGACGATACGAAAAGGGGGGACACTCATTATTCCCGCATTTTCGCTCGAACGTACACAAGGTATGTTGTTTGAAATCAATAATTTCTTTGAACAAGGAATTATAGCGCCGATACCTGTTTTTCTAGACTCACCGCTTGCTATTAGTGTGACTGATATATATCGAAGTTATACTGAATACCTCAAGACAGATGTGCAGAAGCAGATTCAAGAAGGAGATGATATTTTCAATTTTCCTAAGCTCAGCTTCACAAAGAGCATGAAAGATTCGAGTGAGATTGAAAAGACGCATGGTGCGAAGATTATTATTGCGGGTTCAGGTATGAGTCATGGTGGACGAATTCTTGAACATGAGAAAACATATCTCGAGGATCCTAAAACAACACTGCTTCTTGTGGGGTATCAAGCAGTTGGTAGTCTCGGGAGGCTACTCAATGATGGTGCAAAAAAAGTTCGCATACTCGACAGAGATGTAAAAGTGCGCGCAAAAATTGCACGCATTCGTGGGTATTCTGGGCACGCTGATAGAGATCAGCTTGTTGAGTTTGTGAGTGGCGGATGTAAAAAGACTAAACAGGTATTCGTAGCGATGGGGGAGGAGCGGTCTGCACTTTTCTTAGTGCAACGACTCCGTGATTACTTGGGACTTCATGCGACAGCTCCGTCTCTCAATGATAGGATTTCGATAGATTTTTAAAATTAGCAAAATAACAAACCCCCGCACCTACGGCGCGGGGGTTTGTTATTTCTATCTACTTTACCTTTGCGAGAATTCGAGCGAATGTCTCAGGTCGCTTGTCAGCAATTTCTGAAAGCATTTTTCGATTGAGGGCAATATTCTTGTCACTCAATGTCTTAATGAAACGGCTGTACTGAAGTCCTGCTGCCTTGAGTGCAGCACTGAGGCGTACTGTCCAAAGTCGACGGAAGTCATTTTTCTTATCTTTTCGGTGAGCGAAAGAGTAGAGGTGAGCGTGATGAATTGCTTCAATAGCCTGCTTCTTCTTCTTTGAACGTCCAAAAATGTATCCCTTAGTTTGTGAGAGTATCTTTCGGCGTCGCTTGAGCGCCTGTACTCCTCCTTTTACTCGTGCCATACAATTATTATTAGATCGATTAGTGGTTATGCGTTAGCAAGAAATCGGTTTCGTGCGCGTGCAGACATAGTAATAAGCTGTGTTCGCTTACGATTAAGACGTTGCGTACCTGTTTGGCGTGAATTAAAGTGGTTCTGACCAGCCTTTCGTGCAACAAGCTTACCGTTTTTCGTAACTTTGATACGCTTTGTGTATGATTTGTTTGTTTTCATAATACGTAAATGTTGTGTACTTACTATACGCTATTTGGTGACTTTTTGAGTCATGCGTTCTAGTGTTGTACTCAGTCCTTTCGGACTTTTCTTAATTTCGTCCGCTATTTTATACTCAGTTGGGATAATTTTCAAGAAGCGATCAAGTCGTTCTCTCAAAAATGATTCTTCCATGTATTTGTAGCGTCCCCAGAGGAAGAGGTCAATCTTCACTCGATGTCCTTCGGTAAGCCACTCAGCAGCTCGTTTAGCCTTTAAGTTAAGGTCGTGGTCACCAGTACCAATCTTAACTTGCACGCTTTTTGTCTCAGTGACGTGTGATTTTGCTTTTACTTCCTTTGCTTTTTTCTTTAATTCGTATTGGTACTTACCGTAATCCATGATTTTCGCAACAGGCGGTTGTGCTGTTGGTGAAATCTCAATGAGATCAAGGTTTGCTTCAGTAGCAATTCTTTGTGCTTCTTGTGTTGAAATAACACCAAGATTTTCCCCATCAATGCCAATAACACGAAGTTCTTTCGCTCTAATGGATTGATTAATACGTATACTATCGAATTTCAAGGTTATAAAAACTAAATTGTGGCCACTTTTTAAAAGACCCGATTCTTCTGCTACCATACCCGTTGATAGGGGAGTTTTGACATCCGCACAGCAACGTATCTGTGATAGCAAAAAGAGAGCGTATGCCCTCTCGAATACCCTTGAAATGTACCATATCAAGTCAGAAAGGGCAAGATGGGATAGATATATAAAAATGAAGCACCGTCTTGCTTGTGTAACGAGTGAAGGTGATGTCGTGTGTATGTAAAATCATACACAGTCCATTCTAAAAAGGGGTATGCAGTCTGTAATCGAGTGGTATACTAATGGGGATATATGCCAAGAGCTACAAAAAATCAAAGTCACGATACGTCTCGCAAAGGTTACGGATTTATAGTTTCTGTAATCGGTGCAGGTTGTGTAGTTATCGGGCTTGCTGTTTTTTTGGGTACGTCTGATAGCGGTCAAATTGATGTAACATCCGCAATCGAAAGTTCAAATCAGGCACGGCAAGAAGCAGGTGAGCCGGTCTCGGAAGCAGTAAGTACTATTCCTGAAGCATTTAGAAATAAAACAAATGGTGGGTTAGTTCCGCAGGATGCGCCAGCTCAGGCTGAAGAACCACAGGCAGAACCAGAACCTGTCGCAACGAGTACTTCAGAAAGCGAAAGTGAAGTCCCAGAATCAGAAGAAGTAACACCTTCAGAATCTGAAGGTGTTGAAGAGACTGAATCCGTTGAGTAAGCCTTTTTAAATTAGCGATGCTTTTGGATCGCATTGAGCACCCTGTCGTGACATGCTCCATTTGAAAAAACTACCCCATGCTCAATGAGGTGGTTTTTTGTTCCGTAAAATACTTTTGCACCATGTAAGTCAGTTACTTTTCCTCCTGCCTCTTCCATAATAATTGATGGTGCGCATATATCCCATTCTCCAAGTCGTCCATCAGTAAAGAAGAAATCGCCCTCGTTTTGTCCAATACATCCAGCTTTAATACCAATACTCCCTTTAGGAATGTTTTCTGCTTGTAGATCGAGTGTTACAGAGTCTATGAATGGAGATGTGTTGTGTCGACTGCGAAGAAATCGAAGCGGTGCATTAGTGGGGTGTACAGATATTTTTGTAACAACACCATCTTTCTCATAAAATGCACCTTCACCAGAAATGGCGAAATAAAAAGATTGTTCGACAGGGAGGTATACAACACCGAGTGTGGGGTATGCATCAGAGAGTAATCCAATCATGACTGAAAAATCCCCATCTTTATGGATGAATCCTTTTGTGCCATCCATCGGGTCGATGATCCACATGCGTTCAGGATATGGAAGCGTTACACCCTCTGATTCCTCACTCAAAATAGAAATATTTGTTTCTTTGAGTTCTGTCATGATAATTTCATGTGCAGTCGTATCTGCAAGTGTTACAGGAGTGTTGTTTGACTTAAGCTCAAATGCGCTACTGTCGTACAAATCCATAATAGCAAGTCCTGCAGATTGTGCTGCGTGCTTTGCGACAGCAAGAAGTGTATTCATATTTCTATTTTGTCAGACAAGCTGAACATTTACAACCCTTTGGTTTGATGTACGCATTCCAATATTCTTTGCCGTAGTTATAGGTTATTTCTTCCCCAGGTAGGATTTTCTTTTTTGCAACAATATATACTTTCTCGTCCTCTTCTTCATAAATTGCTTCTGCGTTTGGTTTGCAGGAATGGTTAATATATCGCGCGGTATTTTCTCGCCCTTTTCCATTAATGACTATGTCATCATTGAGAATAAAGAGGTACAGTCCACCCAGAGCATTTGCTTCATCATGTGAGATACGTTCACCTGTGTATTCGATAATGCGATCGTTCTTTTTAAAAAATGTGTTAGCAAAAAGACCGAGTCCTGCTGAAGAGCGTTTTACAAGAAATGGTTTTTGAATGGTGTGCATATAGGGGAGAGTATAGCAAGGTGTGTATGTATACGTGCGTATATAACTGTGGAGAGAGTTGAATGAGATATAGTAAACAGAATGTGTGGATATGCTACAGTTTTCGGTTTATTTTCGGTTATTATATAAAAGTAGCAAATCACTATGCAATCACTGACAAAAAAACAAAAAGCAGTACTCGATTTTATTCAAGTATATGTATCACAGAACGGTCTTTCACCAACTATTGGCGAAATCAAAAACGCTTTAGGTTTGCAGGCTGTTTCAACTATTCACGAACATTTGCAGTCATTAAAAGCAAAAGGATATATTAAGATAAACGAAAACGAGGCACGTGGAATAGTACTTGAGGAAGTATCGTTTGGAACTGTTAAAGTCCCTATTTTAGGAGTGATTGCAGCGGGTGCTCCTATTGAAGTTCTGGAAGATGAATTGGGATATGTAACCATTACAAAGCAACAGATTAAAAATGGAGGTGAATATTATGCCTTACGTGTATCAGGTGACAGTATGATTGATGATGGTATTTTTGAAGGTGATGTGGTGGTTATTAAAAAGCAGTCTGTTGCAGAGAATGGTCAAACGGTAGTAGCTATAATCGATGAAGATAAAGCTACTCTGAAGCATCTCTATCGAGAAGTGGATCGGTTTAGACTTGAACCTCGTAATCCTAATCTTCAACCTCTGTTTAGAACAGAAGTGGAAGTTCATGGAGTGGTTGCTGATATTATTCCAAATATATCTCGAAGGCCAACTTTGCAAACATTACGAAGTAAGACTTTTAAAACAATTGATTTATTTGCAGGTGTTGGTGGTATTCGTATTGGGTTTGAGCGTTCAGGTTTTCGAACTGTCTTTTCTAATGATTTTGAAGCGAAATGCAAGTACACGTATGACCTAAATTTCCCCGAAGCTAAATTGGTGGTTGAAGATATTAGGAAGATTGGAGTTGCAGATTTGCCTGAGTTTGATTTTCTTTTAGGAGGTTTTCCGTGCCAAGCTTTTTCGATTGCTGGGTACCGTCAAGGCTTTGAGGATGAAAAAGGTCGAGGTAATCTATTTTTTGATGTTGCACGTATCATTGAAACACGAAAACCCATGGGCTTCTTGCTGGAGAATGTAAAAAATTTACGAACACATGATGGGGGAAATACATTTATGGTTATTGAAGAAACTCTAAAGAATCTCGGATATCATGTAAAAGCAAAAGTTCTTAATACGATGGATTATGGAAATATTCCTCAAAATCGGGAGCGTATCTATATTGTTGGGTTCAGGGATGCTGATGTGGCGGAACGATTTGAATTTCCAGCTCCAGTAGAGAGAATTGTAAATGTTACCGATTTACTCGAATCGATTGTGCCAGAAAAATATTATTATAATGGAAAGCCACTATACGATAAATTAAAAGATGATGTGGTTGAAGAGGGAGTTGTGTATCAGTGGAGGAGGCAGTATGTACGAAAAAACAAGAGTGGTGTATGTCCGACACTCACTGCAAATATGGGGATGGGTGGACATAATGTACCAATTATTAAAGATAAAAAAGGTATCCGTAAACTTACTCCCAGAGAGTGCTTTAACATCCAAGGCTTTCCTTTGGATTACAAACTGCCACAAATTGCAGATTCAGCATTGTATAAGCAAGCTGGTAACTCAGTGAGTGTACCAGTAGTTGAGGCGGTTGCTAGACAGATGCTGGCTGCACTAGAATAGTAATTATATATATGTTTCTAAAAGATCAGGATAAGAATACGGTTGAATATTATAAAAATATTCTTCAGTCGGTCGGGTCATTATCTCGCTTGTTTTCAGATAGTCGCACACCCTATTTGTACTACCGTGTTGCAGAAAACTTGTTTTGTAAGAGTTTTAATGCGAATAATTTATCACGCTCAGATGTAGCTATTGATGCGTCTTGGCAACGTACCGGAATTGGGCTCAAGACTTTTCTAAAAACAACAAATTCAAAACTTGAAAAAGTTGCTGAATTTAATAGTCATAGCTCCAGCATTAGAAGACTTAATCCCGAAGAACAAGTTCTAGAAATTTGTAGACTTAGAAATGAAAGATTGGAAACAAGTCAAACAATTTATGGTCTTACTAGTTTAATGTATCACTGTGTGGTACGTGATGAAGGGGTGATGTCTTTTGTAGAAGAACCTATGCGTTATATTGATATTTCTTCATTACGTATTACCAGTACTTCTGATAAGAGTTTGAAGTTCCATGATAAAAATGAGCATTACTCATTTAATGTTTCAAAAAGTACGTTGTTTAAACGTTTTAATGTAGATAACCATATTGATAGTGTAGTGGTTAATATTTTAGAAAATCCTTTCGCAGTCTTAGAGGATTTATTAAAAATTAAAGATGACTTGGGACTTGTATTTAGTACTAGCAATAGTAATAAGGACTATGTTGTACTTCCTTTATACTCCACCAGGCTTGATGAAAATAGCAACAAAGTTGTTCCAGAAAAAAGTGGACTTAATCAATGGAATGCAGGAGGCAGGGCGAGGAATATAGAAGAGGTATATATACCTATACCTGCATTTATTCATCAACATGTAAGTAATTTCTTTCCAAATAGAGATGAGGTATTTGAGCTCATATTACCAGATAGTAGAGTTATACAGGCGAAAATTTGTCAGGATGGCGGTAAGGCGCTTATGTCGAACCCGAACACAGATCTTGGTCAATGGATGTTACGTGATGTCTTAAAATTACAAGAAGGTGAATTACTAACCTATAAGAAACTTCAAGATATCGGACTTGATTCAGTGGTGGTTTATAAATTGGGGGCACATAGGTATAAAATTGACTTTGCAAAAACAGGTACCTTCGAACAGTTTCAGAATAGTTTTAAGCAAAAGTAATTTCGGATCTAGTGTCAGGTTCGTAATTTACTGTGTCCATAATCACCTCTGCTTGGCCCCACTCTTGTTTTTAGTATATATAAAATACCCTTATTTTATAAGGGTATTTTAATGAGTGGAGATGCGGAGATTTGAACTCCGGTCCGAGAATGTTCGTCTGCATGAGTCTACACTGCGTAGTGTACCTTGAAGATTTAAATGTGTGCAATGTAAAGGTAAACAAAAAATGCACACATCGAGCTCCCAAGAATTCTTCACTACACGGAAGCCAAGTATAGTGGTATAGCCTGATGTTTATATCACTCACACAATCGTATCAGACATAAGATTGTGGAATGCCGCACGAGCGAGCGTTATTACGCTACAGCTGGTGCGAATCCAAACGCGTGAGCGTAAGGACTTGGTACGCTTTTCTTAGCACGTACAAGTGGATGCATTTTAACGAAGTTACATCCAACTTCGACAGTGCACATACGAGGCGAGGCAAACCGTCTAAGCCTGTCATCCCCCGAATTTTTTCTTTTTTGAAAAAGAAAAAATTCGGGGAAGGGCAGGGGCAGTGAGTATATCTCTGCTATTGTCGGTACTTAAATTCTCGTTCAATATCTCGCTTGGTGTCACGCTCTTTGATACTTTCGCGTTTATCGTGCTTCTTTTTACCTTTCGCGATCGCAATCTCGAGCTTGATATTTCGGCATTTATTATACAATTTAAGTGGCACTACTGTCAAACCATCCTTTTCACTCCGCTTTTCAATTTCTTCAATTTCTTTCTGGGTGAGAAGGAGTTTGCGTGGGCGTTCGGGTTCGTAACTTTTTGCAGTATTTGCAGTCTGAAAGGCTGGTATAGAAGCGCCAACCAAGAATGCTTCTTTTCCACGAATAAGTACATATGCGCCGTCGAGCTTTACCTGACCTTTACGGATTGATTTAACCTCAGTTCCTAAAAGCGAAAGACCTGCCTCATACGTATTGAGAATATCAAAGTCGAAATGAGCTCGTTTATGGTGTGCATAGGTGGTCATGGGTACTACTATAACGGGATACGAGATGGACAGCAATAGAGCAAAATGAATCTATGTACAATCTCGCAAAACATCCCAATATATGTATAATATCCCACATGTCATCGCATAATGAAAAAGAAGATACAAAAGAGTTATCAGCAGCGCATAATACGCCTTCTATGAATGAAAAAAAGGACATAGACGATACGGAAAAAAATAAAAAATTGGATAAAAAGAAATCAGTGTCGAAAACTAAAATGCCGGTCGGTCCTGGCAATTTTTGGAATAATATTCTTTCGACAGTATTGTTTTTAATTGCACTCTCGTTCCTGTATTCACATTTTGCACAAACAACGGGTAAACCAGAGGAGTATGCTATCTCAGAAGTTGCTGAGCAGGTAAAAGCTGGGGAGGTAAAAGAAATTGTAGTGAAGGGGAACATGTTGGAGGTTGCGTATACTGACGATACTCGAACTGCAGGTCTTTCAAAGAAGGAAAACGATGCTGCGGTTACTGAGACACTTGCAAATCTCGGCGTAACGGTTGAGCAAGTGTCAGCGGTTGCTATTGATGTACAAAATGAAACAGGTCTTAGATATTGGCTCTCCAATCTTGCACCGTTTTTGTTCCCGCTGTTACTTCTTGGGTTCATTGTTTGGTTCTTCACTCGTTCGGTGAAGGGGGCTGGAATGCAGGCACTTAACTTTGGATCTTCAAAAGCGCGTATGATTGATCCAAATGATCAGTCACAGAAGGTGACCTTTAAAGATGTTGCGGGTGCAAAGGAGGCGAAGCAGGAACTTGAAGAGATTGTGGACTTTCTTAAGAATCCAAAAAAGTTTTTGGACATTGGTGCGCAGATTCCCAAAGGGGTGATGATGATGGGTGCTCCAGGAACAGGAAAGACACTTCTTGCACGCGCGGTAGCAGGTGAGGCAGGAGTACCGTTCTTTTCAATTTCAGGATCTGAATTCGTGGAAATGTTTGTGGGAGTGGGAGCGTCACGTGTACGTGATCTTTTTAGTATGGCAAAGAAGGCTGCACCGGCAATTATCTTTGTTGATGAAATTGACGCAGTAGGACGTGTTCGTGGTACAGGAGTTGGGGGAGGAAATGATGAGCGAGAACAGACGCTCAATCAGATTCTTGTGGAAATGGATGGATTTGAACCAAATCAGAAAGTGGTAGTAATGGCCGCAACCAATCGTCCAGATGTACTCGATCCTGCGCTTTTACGCCCTGGACGATTTGATCGACGAGTAACGATTGATTTACCTGACCGTGATGATCGAAAGGCGATTCTTGAAGTGCATGCGCGAAAGAAGCCGCTTCAAGAAGATGTGAATCTTGATATTATTGCACAACGTACACCGGGATTTTCTGGAGCAGACCTCTATTCACTCATGAACGAAGGTGCGATTCTTGCAGCGCGTGAAGAGCGAAAGAAAGTAGGGCAGTTCGACCTTATTCGTTCTATCGAGAAGGTGATGCTTGGTCCTGAGCGGAAGAGTCATGTGCTTTCACGACGTGAGCGTGAAATAACCGCGTACCATGAGGCCGGGCATGCGCTTGTTGCATCAGTACTTCCGTATGCGGATCCAGTGCAAAAAATCTCTATCATTTCTCGCGGACGGGCTGCGGGATACACCCTCAAGCTTCCTGATGAAGATAGACGAATGCAATCAAAGAAAGAGTTTCTTGATGATATTGCAATGACCCTCGGAGGGTATGTGACAGAGGAAATGATCTTCGATGACCTCACGACTGGCCCTTCAAACGATTTGCAGGTAATTGCAAATCTCGCACGAGACATGGTGACTAAGTATGGTATGAGTGAAAAGCTTGGACCTATTGCGCTCGAGGGTACTGGAGGTCGTCTCATTGGAGGTGGGGTAAGTGAAAATCGCGGTTACTCAGACATGGTTGCAAAGCAAATTGACGATGAAGTTCGAGACATTATCGAAACAGGGAAGGCACGTGCTCGAGAAATTCTCATGAAGTATCGACCAGCACTTGATGCTGTCGCAAAACGACTTGTTGAAGTAGAGACACTTGAACGAGAAGAGTATGAGGCGATACTTACTGCGCAGGGTGTGACTATTAACGACGTATATAAGGATATGCGCGAAAAGGAGGAAAGAATGGGTGATCCTTCAAAGGCACTCGAGCTCAATCCAGATACAGATACACTCGCAGGGAAGTAGTGTAAAAACAGCAGGCTCATGAGCCTGCTGTTTTTTTACGCTTCATTCTTAGGGACGATTTTCCCGTCCTCCATATATATAATGCGGTCACAGTATTTTGTGTATTCTTCTTCATGAGTAACCATCACGATGGTCTGGCCTTTCGCGTGAAGGCTTCCAAGAAGATCAATAATCGCCGTACCTGAAACACTGTCGAGGTTTGCGGTAGGTTCATCTGCAAAGAGAATCTTAGGGTTTCCTGCAATTGCGCGAGCAATCGCTACTCGTTGCTGTTCACCTCCGGAGAGTTGTGCGGGGAGATTTTTCATTTTTGCAGGAAGACCTACATCACTAAGTGCACGCTCTGCAACAGTGCGCGCTTCTTCCCATGTTGATCCGCGCATGAGGAGTGGTACCATTATGTTTTCGCCTGCACTCAGGTCAGGTACAAGCGCATAGTCTTGAAATACGTACCCTAGGGTATTGAGACGAAATGCGGTCTGTTCACGTTCAGTGAGTGATTCTATATGTACATCGTCAATTATGATTATCCCTTCTGATGGGTGGTCAAGTACGGAGAGTTGATACATGAGTGTCGATTTTCCTGCACCTGATTTTCCCATGATGGCTACAAATTCACCTGCTTCAATAGAAACATCAATCCCTTTGAGTACGTGAGTAACTACTTCATGTTCAATGAATGTTCGGTGAATGCCTTTTGCGGTGATGAGTGACATATGATGAATGATTATTTTCTACCAAGAATTGCATTGAGCGTATTTTGTCGTGCAATGAGCCATGCAGGGAGGAAGCCTGCTATGAGTGTAATCACAAAAAGAATGAGGAATTTATAAAAGGTGGTGAGGGGGTCTGCGACAAGTATCCCATCACTAAACGGGAACTGTATTGGATTCTTATCAAAGTACGGAACGAGAAACCCGTAGGTAAGGAGTGCGCCAATAAGTGAGCCGGTGAGTGCATAGAACGCAGCTTGGAGTACGTAGGCAATTTCTATTGCACGTTCGGTAATACCAATACCTTTGAGGATTCCGATATGTCGTCTGCGTGAGAGGGCGTTTATGAAAATGATAATGAATATCGTGATGGAAGCGACAACAATACCGATTGATCCAATAAATGTACCGAGCACATTGAATGTTTTTTTAATATCGGCAAGGAACTTGGGAACACTCTCTTCAAATGTTTGTATTTTTGCATATGCATCGAAGTCACCTTGTATGAGGGCTTCTTTTACACGACTGTTGTCGGAAGGATTTGTGAGACGCATGACGATTTGATCCGCATTTTGGTCCAGTCTCCCGAAGAGTCTTCTGAATTCGCGTTCAGGAATATATGTGTTGAGATTAATATCATCTACCTTTGATTCTACGATGCCTTTCACAATAAATTCTTTTGAGATATCTCCCGCAGTGAGTCGGACGGTGTCTCCTGGAGACACATCAATAGTCTCAAAAATATCTCCGTATGTTTCTGCAAAGCGTTTCAGATAATATGCACCAATAAGAATTTTTCCTTCCTCGTTTGGATTTAGGTATTCTCCTTCAATAATAAAATCACCAAGACCAGAGAGTTCTTGTTCATGAAGTATATCAATTCCTGTCACCTTCACGTTGGTAGTATCAGCATCTTCTCTAAGATCACGTCGTTCTTTGTAGTTGCCTTCAAGAAGGGCGCTGTCTTGATATCGTACTGAAAATGATTCTACATCTGGATATGTTGAGAGCTCGCGTAAGAACATAGGTGTTTCAAGAATGTGTTCCTCACTTGAGAGGGGGGTAATCACCACATCACCATTTGCAATATCTCGCACTGCACGTTCAGCCCCCACAATGAGTCCCACAAGGATGCCGGACACTGCAATCAAATTAAGGAATGTAAACATCATTACAAAGATGATGAGTGTGGTCGTCCATATACTTGCACGCTGTATCTGGCGGAGACCTAAAAGAATACCAATACGAAAACTCTGCATAGATATTTATGGGGCGACAATTGTGTCACCGTTATGTACACCCTCAATACTTGCATAGCCATCATTCCCAAAAAACGGTGTTGCGACCATAACACGCTCTATCTTTTTTCCGTTCATTTTCTGAACAATGTAAGTGTCTCCTTCAGGTATAAGAAAGCGTGTTGGTATTCGTAGTACGTTTTCTTGCGCCTCTATTACAATATCTACATCAGCATTGAGTCCACCACGCAACCACGGAGCAGGTGTGTCGAGTATAAGCGTTGCCTCAAAATATGAAACACCTTCTATCTTGCGTGCAAGAGGTGAGATAAGTGTGACGGTTGCAGGAAGTGGTGTTCCGACACTAGCATCAAAGGTGACAACCGCCTTTTGGCCAACAGCAATTTTTGTGATGTCTATTTCAGGAATGAGTGACGTAATTTTGAAGGCGTCATTTGAGACCATAGTTATTACAGTTTCATTTTCCACTACTTCACCAACGGTTGGGCCGATAGAAGTAATTATTCCTTCAAAAGGGGCGGTAATAATGTGATCACGAATATGTGCTGAGGCGCGCGCAAGACGAGCTTCAGCCTGAAGAATACGAGCCTCTTCACGAGTGAGTGCTTCTGCTCTTGGTGAGGCAACATCAAGAGTCTCAGCTTGTTCTGCAAGTTTTAGTGCTTCCTCTGCACTGCGGAGCGCATTCTCTCGAGTAGTCTTAGTAAGGTTGTATGCATGTAGGTTTGTAAGGTATGAAGCGCTTTCGGTGTTGGGGATGGTGATTGTCCAAGTTGATTCACCATATGCTTCACCGTCAGTGAACTGAAGGGAGAGTCCGCAAGTACCCATGGTAGCTGCACTTTCGGTGTATGCGGTGTACGTTCCAGATTCGAGACCACTTAGTGTGTATGAGTAATCTGAGTGTGCGCCTGAGCGATACATTTTGAGGGTATATACTCCAGCATCACAGGTGTATGTACCACTAACGAGTGGTGGAGTGTCTTCAGTATTTCTATTTTCAGGTACGGCAACAAGTTCGCTTGAAAGAAGTGTTTGATATGCTTGTGTCACGAGCTCATCTTGTTCTTTGGTTATGCGAGCGAGTTCTGATTTCGCTATCTCTACTTTTGTACGTGAGAGCTCTCGTGCTTCAGGACGAATTCCAGTGAGAAGTTCTGTGAGATCTGCCTGTGCGATGACACGTGCTCCATACGCATCTTGGTAGTCTGCTTTTGCATCATCGTGTATAAGTGTAGCAAGTGTATTTCCATAGAGAACAGTCTGTCCTTCAGCGACGGAAATGGACTCAATAACACCTGTGGTAGGGAATGAAAGCTCTGCGGTATTAACTGCGTGTACCGTACCAGAGACCGCGATAACATTCCGTACATCACCATATTCGACGGTGGTGGTGACAAGTTCAGGTCCAAAATTTCGATAGTGCTGTATTACAAAGAAAGTGCAGAAAGCCATGAACACAAGAAGCGCGTACATTCTAAATGACGTGATGTATGTGAGTAGTGTCTTCATGTACTCTAGTATACTCGGATGGTATATATATAGAGAGGGAATGTATCCCCATATACAAAATACAAAGAGCGCCGTGCGTACGCATGGCGCTCATTGTATATGTCCGCCAACTTGGACTCGAACCAAGGACCACAGAGGTATAAGCTCTGCGCTCTACCAACTGAGCTATTGGCGGATGTTGGTGCACTGAGAACTATATCGCAGTGCATGCCTCATGACAATGTTCAAAGAGAGGGAAATGTATTGAAATAATAAGGGCCTCGTAAGAAAAAATCTTACGAGGCCCAACATGATTATGCAATCTACCTAATCAGTAGACTGCGACGTTTGTAGCTAGGTAAACGGCAAATGAAACATAGTTCATCTCCATGTTGTGCACCCAGGCCAGGGATGCTTTCACCAGCGGCCGCGAGGTCAGGTCAGAGTGATTACAGTTGCTTTCGCAACGGGAGGTGCATGGGTCATGCTGTTCTCCTTGGCTCGCATGAGCCAAACTGATTGAGGTACAAACGCCATGAAACGTAACAAGTTAGGTTCCATGCATAAATATAATACCATGCTATAAAATACTGTCAATAGTTTTAAAATGCCTATAAATATGGATATTCTTTCACTACTCCATATGAAGTGTCTCAGAAATCTTCATGATTTTCGCTTTTATGAGAGGGTGTTTGGTGAGAGTAGAATCACTCTTTATGAGTGCATAGGCCTCAGTACGCGCCGCCTCCACCAGTTTTATATTCTTGATCGCCTCCATGCCAAGATCGGTGAGTCCTGATTGTTTCCCACCATAGAGTTCACCACTTCCACGGAAGGTGAGGTCATATTCAGCAAGCTCAAATCCATTCTTTGCGGTAGTAAGCGCTTTGAGCCGTTCACGCGTCTTGTCACTTTTGCTCTCACTCACCATAAAACAATATGGCT
>JACCED010045941.1_pt1 | contig 28685 bp, 26 predicted proteins | sample 7455021 | NCBI WGS metagenome assembly JACCED01 (sample SAMN15323456, study PRJNA562643) | freshwater metagenome | isolation source: river surface water | place: USA:Blue River Watershed | collected 2017-08-19 | reverse complement strand
CGCGTTTGGCCAACTACGACCTGTCGGTCATTCCCTTGTTCATTTTGATGGGGCACTTTGCCACCCAAGGCGGCATCAGCAAAGCCTTGTTCCAATTTGCGGCGGCCGTCATGGGCCGCTTCAAAGGCGGCTTGGCCATGGGCGCGGTGCTGGCCTGCGGTGCGTTTGGCGCCATTTGCGGCTCTTCGGTGGCCACGGCCGCCACCATCACCGGTGTGGCCTTGCCTGAAATGAAGCGCCACGGTTATTCAGGCCGTTTGTCAACCGGAACGCTGGCCGCCGGTGGCACTTTAGGCATCTTGATTCCGCCCTCGGTGCCCTTGGTGATTTATGCCATCCTCACCGAGCAAAACATCGCCAAGTTGTTTGCTGCCGCCATGTTGCCCGGCCTCATTGCCATGGTGGGCTACATGATCGCCATCGCCATTTATGTGCGCTTGGTGCCCGGCCAAGCACCCGACCAAGAAGACCGTGAACGCCTCACCTTCGAGTCGCTGAAAGGCATCTTGCCGATTGCCACCATTTTTGTGATTGTGTTTGGCGGCATTTATGCGGGCTTTTTCACACCCACCGAAGGCGCTGCAGTGGGCGCAGCCTCGACCTTTGTGGCGGCCTTGCTGAAGCGTGAATTGAACTGGGAAAAATTTCTGCATTGCTTCCATGCCACCGCCTTGAGCAGCGCCATGATTTTCCTGATCTTCATGGGGGCCGATGTCATGAACGCCTCTTTGGCCCGCACGCAAGTGCCCGGTCAACTGGCCGAATTGGTGGTCTCAATGAACCTGGCGCCCCTGTTGGTGGTGTCGGGCATCTTGCTCTTGTATGTGGTGCTGGGTGCGGTGATGGACGAGTTGTCCATGCTCTTGCTCACCATCCCCATCTTTTTTCCCATCATCATGAAGCTCGACTTCGGCATGACGCCCGAGTACACCGCCATTTGGTTCGGCATCATGGTGCTCATGACCGTGGGCTTTGGCATGTTGGCACCGCCGGTGGGGCTGAATGTGTATGTGGTCAATGGCATGGCGAAAGACGTGCCTTTGAGCGAGAGCTACAAAGGCATCATGCCCTTCTTGATCAGCGACACCCTGCGCACTTTGCTGTTGCTGTTCTTCCCGGGGATTTCCTTGTTCTTGATCCAATACCTCACCTGATGGGACGGGCCTCGGCCACATGACCTGCACGCCTCCAGAGCATTTCTCTCTGGAGGCGTTTTTTATGGGCGAAATGGTTAGACTCTCTCGACCTTGTGCCCCATGACCGCCCTTTCCCTCTGAGTTTCGCCATGATGTTTGACCGCACCATTCGACATTGCCGACAATGCGGCGCCCCTGTGGACCGCCGACTGCCAGACGACGGCGACACCAAGCTGCGGGCCATCTGCACCGTCTGCCACACCGTGCACTACGAAAACCCGCTGAATGTGGTGGGCACGGTGCCTTATTGGGGCACCCAAGTGCTTTTGTGCAAGCGCAACATCGAGCCCCGCAAAGGCAAATGGACCTTGCCCGCAGGCTTTATGGAGTTGGGCGAAACCACCTCAGAGGGCGCAGCCCGCGAAACCACCGAAGAGGCCGGTGCGCAGTTCATCATGGAAGACCTGTTCACCGTGATGAGCGTGCCCCGGGTCGGGCAAGTTCACCTGTATTACCGGGCCCGACTGACCAGCGACCAATTTGATCCCGGCCATGAAACCATGGAGGCCCGCTTGTTCAGCGAGGCCGACATCCCTTGGGAAGAATTGGCCTTCAGAACTGTGAAAGAAACGCTGGAGCATTACTTCGCCGACCGACAAGCGGGGCGTTTTGGCACCCACGCCTTCGACATCACCTGAAGCGCGGGCAGGCCACCCCAATCACCCCGAGGCTTGAGCTCAAGACAAGCCTGCCGCCCCTGAAAAGGCTCGCTTATCGGCGAAAATAGCCGCATGGCCATCCCCCAAACCTTCATTCAGGAGTTGTTGTCTCGCATCGACGTGGTCGATGTGGTGGGCAAATACGTGCAACTCAAGAAAGGGGGCGCCAATTTCATGGGCCTGTGCCCATTTCATGGTGAAAAATCACCCAGCTTCAGCGTCAGCCCCACCAAACAGTTTTTCCATTGCTTTGGTTGTGGCAAAAATGGCAATGCCATCGGTTTTTTGATGGAGCACGCCGGCATGACTTTCATCGAAGCGGTGAAAGACCTGGCCCAACAAACTGGCATGCAAGTACCCGAGGAACAAGTCTCCCCCGAGGACCGTGCCAAAGCCGCCGCACAAAAAGCCAAGCAAGACAGCCTGAGCGATGTGCTGGAAAAAGCCGGTGAGGCTTATCGCGAGCAACTCAAAATCACGCCACGCGCCATCGAGTACCTCAAAGGCCGAGGGCTGTCGGGGCAGATCGCCAAGCGTTTTGGGCTCGGTTATGCCCCTGAGGGTTGGCGCTCGTTGGCCAGTGTGTTTCCCAAATACGACGACCCATTGTTGGTGGAAAGCGGTTTGGTCATCGTCAACGAAGAAGATGAAAAACGCTACGACCGATTTCGCGACCGCATCATGTTCCCGATCCGCAACATCAAAGGCGAATGCATCGGTTTTGGTGGTCGTGTCATCGGCAACGGGACGCCCAAATACCTGAACTCCCCAGAAACGCCAGTCTTTCACAAAGGCCGCGAGCTGTATGGCTTGTTCGAAGCCCGTGAAGCCTTGCACAGTGCGGGCTATGTGCTGGTGACCGAAGGCTATATGGACGTGGTGGCACTGGCCCAACTGGGATTTGCCAACGCTGTGGCCACCTTGGGCACGGCCTGTACGCCGGACCATGTGCAAAAACTGTTTCGCTTCACCGACTCGGTGGTGTTCAGCTTTGACGGCGACAGTGCCGGCCGACGCGCGGCGCGCAAAGCACTCGACGGCGCCTTGCCTTACGCGACCGATGTGCGCAGCATCAAATTTTTGTTTTTGCCCGCGGAACACGACCCTGACAGTTATGTGCGCGCGTTTGGGCAAGACGCGTTTGCAGAGCAAATCAAGCAGGCGATGCCCTTGTCCCGCTTTTTGATCGAGGCGGCCAGTGCCGATTGCGACTTGCAAGCCGCCGAAGGTCGCGCGCGCCTGTCCAGCCAAGCCCGTCCTTTGTGGCAATTGCTGCCTGAAGGGGCGCTCAAACAGCAATTGCTCACCGAGTTGGCGCAACTCATTCAGCTGGAAACCTCAAGCCTTGAAAAACTCTGGCAACAACAGGCAGCGGCAGACTCGCGCTTTGCGCCTCGCGGCGGGCCAGCGTCTGCGGCCGGTTTTTCCCCAGCCCCTGGGGCCGGGCCAGCCTCCGCAGGGGCGGCGGCAGGATTGAATGCCGCAGTCAGTGCCTTGGGTGATGGCGCTGGGCGAGAAGCCTCTTACAGTGGGCCTCCAACGTGGGGGAATGACCCTCTTTATGGCCAAGGAAATGCCGCGGCTTGGCCACGTAAAACCGGCACTTGGACGCCCAACAGCAAATTTGGCAACAGCCGCTACAAGCGCGATTTGCCCCCGGTCTACACCGGGCCACGCACCGTGCCCGCCAGTCGGGCGGACCACGCCGCGCGCTTGCTTTTGAGTAACATGGCGCTGTGGGATTCGTTGGCCAGTGAAGACCATGCCCTGTTGTGCGCCCTGCCCGACCCGCACGGCGCTTTTTTTGCATGGCTTGAATCGCAGTTTCACGACCAAGGGGCCTTGGGAGCGACGACGTTGCGAGAACTCATGCAGGGACAGTCTTTTGCCGACGAAGCCACACGCTGGATGGCGCAAGACCAATTGAACGCGATCGCTGGCAGTGAAGACGCCACGCCCCCCGATCCCCAAGAAGCCCGACAAGAACTGCGCCGTCTGCTCAATGGCCTGATGATTGACCGGCTGAAAGAGCTCGAAACCGAAGCCCTCACCCAGGCCAGCACCGGCCAAGACCCCGAAGCCCAACTCCGTTGGCGCAGCCTGCACGAGCGGCGCAAAGCCCTGATGGCCGCCGCAGCAACCGCTCCAGATCAGTCCTGAACCCCGCCGAAATGCCAAAACCCGTGATGGCGGGCTGGCCCGAGCTTCACTTGCCCAACAACTGGTTGAGCTTGTCTGCCTCAAAGGTTTCGCGGGTGGCGGCATCGCCGGGCATTTGCACCGATTGCTGGGCGCACAACTGCTCCAAGGCCTTCCAGATCATGGCGATCTGATGCTCTTGTCCCGCCGCATGGTCGATCAAGCCGCGCAGGGCTTGGCTGACAGGGTCATCGTCTTGTGTGATGCCATAAGCTGAAAATTTGCGGTCTGTGCCAGACACATCGGCGCTTTCGCCCGATTTAGAAGGAATGATGCGCGCCGGAATGCCCACCGCGGTAGCGCCTGCAGGCACGGGCTTGATGACCACGGCATTGCTGCCAATCTTGGCGCCATCGCCCACGACAAAGCCGCCCAGCACTTTGGCGCCCGCACTCACCACCACATCTTTGCCCAAAGTGGGGTGCCGCTTGGTGCCTTTGTACAGCGATGTCCCGCCAAGCGTCACGCCTTGGTAAATGGTGCAGCCATCGCCGATGACGGCGGTCTCGCCCACCACCACCCCCATCGCATGGTCAAAAAAGACACGTTCGCCAATTTGGGCGCCCGGATGAATCTCAATGCCCGTCAAGCCCCGAGAGATGTGCGAAATAAAGCGCCCCAACCATTTGAAGCCGTGGTTCCAGCACCAGTGCGCGCGGCGGTGCAGCACCAAAGCGTGCAGGCCGGGGTAGCAGGTCAAGACTTCCCAAGCGGTGCGGGCCGCGGGGTCTCGATCGAGGATGCACTGGATGTCGGAGCGAAGACGTGAAAACATAGGGCCCAAGTCTATCGCTTGCCCGCGGCGGTCTGGATCATGGCTTTGGCCACCCCGCGCAGGATGTGGATTTCTTCCTGACTCAAATCGACTCGGTTGAACAACTGGTTCAGCCGAGGCATGAGTTTTTTGGGTGCGGCCGGGTCTAAAAACCCGATCTCGGTCAGCGCTTGCTCCCAATGCGTCAACATGCCAGCCACTTGCTGGGCATCTGCTTTTTCCGATGGGGGCACTGCGTCTTGCACCGCAAAGCCGCCCAGGGCCATGCGCCAGTCGTAGGCCAGCACCTGGATGGCCGAGCCCAAATTGAGCGAGCCAAATTGAGGATGGGTGGGAATCGACAACGCCACATGGCAACGGTAAACGTCCTCGTTTTTCATGCCAAAACGCTCCGAGCCAAACAAAAACGCCACACTCTGCGCGGCTGCCCCGGACTGCGTCAACTCGGCAAAGTGCTCACGAGGCGATCGGGTGGGGGGCCCAAAGTCGCGCGGCGTCATGGCGGTGGCGCACAAATGGGTCACGCCGTCCAGCGCTTCGTCCAAGGTCTGGACCACACGGGCTTTGGCCAGCACATCATTGGCGCCACTGGCTCTTTGGATGGTCTCTTCTTTGCGCAGCACATTGGGCCAACGCGGGGCCACCAAAACCAAATCGTCAAAGCCCATGACTTTCATGGCGCGGGCGGCAGCGCCCACATTGCCGGCGTGGCTGGTTTCTATCAGGATGAAACGGGTTTTCATGCCCCAATTGTCCACGCTGGGACGGGCATGGCCGGAGAGTCGCCCATTTTGGGGGGCTCAACTGTGTCAAGATTCTGGTCTCTGGCGGCGATCGACCGCATCCCTTAATATGGGAATTAATGAATTTTGGAGTATTCAAATGAAATTATCGGTTTGCTGTCTTTTGTCTTTGAGCCCCGTTTGGGCGCTCGCCCAAACCGCCGAAGCCCCCCGCTTTGTGGGCGACATTGGCGGCATGGTCACCACCTCACAATCCGTGGTGAATGGCGCCAAGAAAACCACCTCGGCCCTGCCTTACCTTTACGGCGACATGGGAAATTTTTTCGCCCGTGTGGACACCCTGGGTTTCAAAGCCATGCCGCTGGCTTCTGGCCACCTTGAATTGGCCTTGCGCGTCGGCACCGAGGGCTTCAAAGCGGCCAAAACCGCCCACCCCGCCGCAGATGACCGCAGCACCCCCATGCCAATTGGCATTGGCACCTTTCAGCGCACAGCCATGGGCGGCTTGTTTGCCTATGCGATGTACGAACCCCAGTCTGCCGGCCAATTTGGCGAAGTCAATTGGGCAGGCCAAATCGAGGCGGCTGGCGGCGTGAAGATTTATCCCCAGCTGGGTTTGCAATACCGATCGGCAGACTATGTGCGCCATCTGTATGGCATCAGCGCAGCGCAAGCCACGGCCACGGGCCTGTCCGCCTACCGACCTGGCGCCTCTTTCACCCCGATGCTCACCGTGCAAGCCTCTGTGCCGCTCAGCGGACCTTGGGCCTTGCAGCTGCAAACCCGCTACCGCCATTTGGACAGCGCCATTGCCAACAGCCCCTTGGTGAGCCGCTCCAGCCAGGTCTCGGGATTTGCGGCACTGACTTACACCGTGAAATGAAGCTCGGGCCTGCCTGACCCCGGCAGGCCCCGCTTTTCATGAGAAAATGCGCGCTTCGCCCCCGTGATCGTGCGGTGGCCAGTCTGGTTCTTCACACAATTTATGTCGTCCAATCTCCACCCCATGCTCAACGTGGCCATCAAGGCTGCACGCGCTGCTGGCGCCATCATCAACCGTGCCGCGCTGGACGTTGAAGCGGTTCGCATCTCGCAAAAACAAGTCAACGACTTTGTCACCGAGATCGACCATGCCAGCGAAAAAGTCATCATCGACACCTTGCTGACCGCCTACCCCGACCACGGCATCTTGGCCGAAGAGTCGGGCAGCACGCATGGCAACCCCCACGCGGATCACATCTGGATCATCGACCCCTTGGACGGCACGACCAACTTCATCCACGGCTTCCCTGTTTATTGCGTGAGCATTGCCCTGCAAGTGCGCGGCAAGATCGAGCAAGCCGTCATTTACGACCCCACCCGCAACGACCTGTTCACCGCCACCAAAGGGCGTGGCGCCTTCATGAACGACCGCCGCTTGCGCGTGAGCAAACGCATTCGCCTGCAAGAGTGCATCATTTCCACCGGTTTCCCCTTCCGCAAGGGCGACAACTTCAACCAATACCTGCGCATGATGGGCGACGTGATGCAACGCACCGCCGGCCTGCGCCGTCCGGGCTCAGCGGCCCTTGATTTGGCCTACGTGGCCGCTGGGTTCACCGACGGCTTTTTTGAAACCGGGCTGTCGCCTTGGGACGTGGCTGCAGGCTCGCTGTTGGTGACGGAGGCCGGTGGCCTGATTGGCAATTTCACGGGCGAATCCGATTTCTTGGAACAAAAAGAATGCTTGGCCGGTGCGCCCCGCATCTACGGCCAACTGGTCAGCATCTTGGGCAAATACAGCAAGTTCGCCAGCGCGGGCGACAAAGCCGCGGTGCGCGCTGCCGTCGAAACGTTGAGCCGCGAACGCGCCTCAGACAGCGATGAACCCGAAGCCGAAGCCGACGTCGAAGAAGACGCCGCCGAAGGCGCTGATTCTAAAAACGCCCCGTTCTAAGCCATGTCCGCGCTCGACCTGAGTGCCCACACCCCCATGATGGCCCAGTACCTGGGCATCAAGGCGGAATTTCCCGACACGCTGGTGTTTTACCGCATGGGCGACTTTTACGAGTTGTTCTATGACGATGCCGAAAAAGCCGCCCGTCTGCTCGACATCACGCTGACCCGCCGCGGCCAGTCTGCGGGGCAACCCGTGCTGATGGCCGGCGTGCCCTTTCATGCGGTTGAAACCTATTTGGCCCGACTCATCAAGTTGGGTGAATCGGTGGCCATTTGCGAACAAGTCGGCGATGTGGCCACCTCCAAAGGGCCGGTAGAGCGCAAAGTGGTGCGCGTGGTCACGCCCGGCACCTTGACCGACAGCGAACTGCTTTCTGAAAAAAGCGAAGCCATTTTGTTGTCGGTGCACCAAGCGCCCAAAAACCGCTGCGGTCTGGCTTGGCTCAGTGTCACCCAAGGCGTGGTGCAGTTGGCCGAATGCGCACAAGACGAATTGGCAGACTGGATCGACCGCATCGGCCCCAGCGAATTGTTGGCCAGCGCGGGCATGACCGCGTCGTTCGAGCAAAAACTGCGCGGCATCAAAACAGCAGGCCGCGGCAGCTGGTCGTTGGCGCTGCGTCCCGACTTTCAGTTTGACGCTGGCTTGGGCCAGCGCAAATTGCTCGAGCAATTGCAAGCCGCCTCACTGGCCGCTTGGAGCGCTGATGCGCTGAGCGATGCCCACGCCGCCGCCGCGGCCCTGCTCACATACGCCGAGCACACGCAAGGTCGCCAGTTGCCGCATGTGCAACGCGTGCAAGTGCAACGCTCCGATGCGCTGATCGACTTGCCCGCCAGCACCCGTCGCAATCTGGAACTGACACACACCCTGCGCGGCGAAAGCGCCGCGCACTCGCCCACCCTGTTGGCCTTGCTGGACACCTGCATGACCGGCATGGGCAGCCGTTTGCTCAAAAGCTGGTTGCTCAGCCCGCCGCGCGACCGCCAAGTGGCCACCCAACGTCTGCAAGCCCAAGCGGTGCTGCGGGGGGACAGCGGAGCCGGCGCATGGCGTGCCTTGCGCGAACAACTCAAAGGCGCCAGCGATGTCGAACGCATCACCGCCCGCACCGCCTTGCGCCAGGTGCGGCCGCGCGAGTTGGTGGCTTTGCGCCACGCCCTTGGCCGAGCCGCCGCCCTGTCCTCGCAATTGCAAACCTTACAGCTCGAAGCAGGGAGCTTGTTGGCCGACATCGCACGGTGGCTGCAGCCACCGGCGAACTGCGCCGAGTTGCTGCAAATGGCCTTGCTTGAAGAGCCTGCCGCACTGGTGCGCGATGGCGGTGTGATCGCCGACGGCCTCGATGCGCAACTGGATGAGTTGCGCGGCATTCAGACGAATTGCGATGCGTTTTTGTTGGATTTGGAAACCCGTGAAAAAGAGCGCACCGGCATTGCCAACCTGCGGGTGCAGTTCAACAAAGTGCACGGTTTTTACATCGAAGTCACGCAAGGCCAACTGGACAAAGTGCCGGACGATTACCGCCGCCGCCAGACCCTGAAAAACGCCGAGCGCTTCATCACACCCGAACTGAAAGCCTTTGAAGACAAAGCGCTGTCGGCGCAAGAACGCGCCTTGGCACGCGAAAAATGGCTGTACGAAAGCCTGCTCGACCAACTGCAGACCTTCGTCCCGGCTCTCACCGCCTTGGCCCAAGCCATGGCCTCGCTCGACGCGCTGTGCGCCCTGACCGAGCGCGCGCTCACGCTGAATTGGTGTGCGCCTGAGTTCACCAAAGAATCGTGCATTGAAATCCGACAAGGCCGTCACCCTGTGGTGGAAGCGCGTCTGGCCGAACTGTCGGGCACCCGCTTCATGGCCAACGACACGGTGCTGGGGCCACGCCAGCGCATGCAAATCATCACCGGCCCCAACATGGGCGGAAAATCAACCTATATGCGGCAAGTGGCCTTGATTGTGTTGCTGGCCAGCATCGGCAGCCATGTGCCGGCCAGCAGCTGTCGCCTTGGCCCGATCGATGCCATCCACACCCGCATTGGCGCCGCCGACGATTTGGCCAACGCCCAATCGACCTTCATGCTGGAGATGACCGAGGCTGCGCAAATCTTGCACAGCGCCACGCCGCACAGCTTGGTGTTGATGGACGAAATTGGCCGTGGCACCTCGACTTTTGATGGCTTGGCTTTGGCCAGTGGCATCGCCACGCACCTGCACAACAAAACCCAAGCCTTCGCGCTGTTTGCCACGCATTACTTTGAGTTGACCGAGTTTCCGGCCACGCACACGGCCGCGGTCAACATGCATGTCAGTGCCGCCGAATCGGGCGCGTCGATTGTGTTTTTGCACGAATTGCAAGCCGGCCCGGCCAGCAAAAGCTACGGGGTGCAAGTGGCCCGCTTGGCCGGCATGCCGGCAGCGGTGTTGACGCATGCACGGCATGCCCTCAGCGCACTGGAAGCCGGGGCCAGCGAAAGTCGCCAGCAAGTCGATTTGTTTGCGACACCGCCCGAATCCGACATCCCAGGCCCCACGCCTGTCGAAGCGGCCTTGGCCCAAATCAACCCCGATGCGCTCAGCCCCCGTGAGGCGCTGGACGCTTTGTATGCGTTGCAACGCATGCTGCCCCAAGATGAAAGGAACACCCCGTCATGACCTATTGCGTTGCCGTTAAAACCCGAGCGGGTCTGGTTTTTTTGTCCGACTCGCGCACCAATGCGGGCTTGGACCAAATCAGCACTTTCCGCAAAATGATCGTCTACGAAAAGGCAGGCGATCGCTTCATGACCTTGCTGTCAGCCGGCAATCTGAGCATTTCGCAGTCGATTCGTGAGGTGCTGCAAATTGAAAAATTGGTTGAGCCGGGCCAAGACGAGCCCTTGACCATCTGGAACGCCAAAAGCATGTTTGACGCCACGCGGGTGTTGGGTGCGGCGGTGCGCCGGGTCTACGACCGGGATGCCGCTGCCCTGAAAGCCTCGGGCGTGGAATTCAATGTGTCCATGATCTTTGGCGGCCAAATTGGCAACGAAGGCATGCGCCTTTTTCAGGTGTATTCCCCCGGCAACTTCATCGAAGCGACCGACGAAACACCCTACTTCCAGATTGGCGAATCGAAATACGGCAAACCTGTGCTGGACCGCGTGATCACCCCCAACACCCCGCTGGACGAAGCCGCCAAATGCGCCTTGGTGTCGATGGACTCGACCTTGAAATCCAACCTGTCGGTTGGCCTGCCTCTGGACATGGTGGTCTACAAAGTCGGCAGCTTGCAGACCGACCGCATCATGTGCATCGACGAGCACAACCCCTACTTCCAGATGTTGCGCAGCAGCTGGGGCGACAAGCTTCGCCAAATGTTTGACAGCATTGAAGACCCCATGTGGAACGGTGGCGCCACCGACATTCCCCTCATGGTGGCTCCGGTTCGCAATGCCGTGTTGAAGAAGATCACCACCCCCGAAGAAAAACTCATCTGATGGCCGCGCGCATCGTCTTTTCGCACGGCAACAGTTTCCCGGCGGGCACTTACCAAGTCATTTTTGAGCACCTGCGCCAGCGCGGGTTCACGGTCGACGCCATCGACAAATTGGGCCACGACCCGCAGTACCCTGTCACCAACAACTGGCCGCACTTGGTCCAACAATTGACCGATTTCGCCCGTGCCTTACAAGGCCAAGGGGAGCCTGCTTTTTTGGTAGGGCACTCGCTGGGAGGCCTCTTGAGTTTGATGTGCGCCGCCTTGCATCCCGAGCTGGCACGTGGGGTGTTGTTGATCGATTCACCGGTATTGGGCGGCTGGAAGGCCACCACCTTGGAGCTGGCCAAACGAACCACTTTGGTGGGGGCTTTGTCGCCAGGGCGCATCAGCCAAAAGCGCCGCAACCACTGGCCCGATGCGCAAACCGCGCTGGAGAGCTTTCAACACAAAAAAGCGTTTGCCCGATGGGATCCCCAAGTGTTGCGCGATTACATTGCGCACGGCACCCACGATGAAGGCGGTCAACGGGTTTTGAGTTTTGACCGCGATGTCGAAACCGCGATCTACAACACCTTGCCCGATAACTTGGTCAGCTTGCTCAAGCGCCACCCGCTCAAGCGCCCTGCAGCGTTCATTGGGGGCACGCATTCCGCCGAAATGCGTCAAGTGGGCAAAGAGTTGACGCACCAAGTGGTGAAAGGCCGCGTCATGATGTTGGACGGCAGCCACTTGTTTCCCATGGAAAAGCCGCTGGCCACCGCCGCAGCCATTGAAGCTTCACTGCGCAATCTGGGCGCCTGATCAGGCGGTCCAGCGCACCAGTCCCGTGGCGCTGGTGCCCAGCACCACCAAGCCAAACACAATCCGGTACCAGGCGAAAACGACAAAGCTGTGGGTCGAGATGAATTTGAGCAACCAACGCACGCAGATCCACGCACTCAAAAACGAAAACAACAAACCCACCGCAAACATCGGGGCATCGGCCATGCTGAGCAGCGCACGGTCTTTGTACAGGCTGTAGGCCCCCGCGCCGATGAGTGTGGGAATCGCCAGATAAAAAGAAAAGTCGGTCGCCGCTTTGCGCGACATGCCCAGCAACATGCCGCCAATGATGGTGGCGCCACTGCGGCTGGTGCCCGGAATCATGGCCAAGCACTGCACCAAACCGACTTTGAGGGCGTCTTGCCAACGCATGTCTTCAACCTCTGCGATGCGCACCGCAGTGGCTTGTCGGCGCTCGGCCCACAAAATGATGAAGCCACCGATGATGAAAGTGGTGGCCACCACCGCAGGTGTGAACAGGTTCGCCTTGATGGCTTTGCCAAACAACAAACCCAAAACAACGGCAGGCACAAAGGCAATGAACACATTCAGGGCAAAACGTTGTGCGTCTGCGCTGCGTGGCAGTGACACCAAGGTTGAGCTGATTTTTTGCCAATACACAATGATCACGGCCAAGATCGCGCCGGTCTGAATGGCGATGTCGAACACCTTGGCTTTGTCGTCGTCAAAGCCCAGCAAAGCCCCCGCCAAAATCAGATGTCCCGTGGAGGAGATCGGCAAAAACTCGGTCAACCCTTCCACCACGCCCATCACGGCGGCTTTCAACAACAGCATCAAATCCACAATCGCTCCCCAAAAACTGGGAGGATTATCGCTGGTGCGACAGTCCGTGAACGATCTGATCTTGGCGGTCATTCGGGATGGGGCTGGCGTCTATGCCCATAGAGCGGGTGGGCGTGCCACGCGCCGGATTCCAAGCCCTGCGGAGGGTGCATCAAAAGCAACGTGGGCCAGCCCCTTAAAATCGAGGGCTATGACTTCCCACACCGACAAAGCTCCCGATTCCGCGACTGCTGAACACAAAGTCAGCAATTTCCTGCGCCAAATCATCGAAAAAGACTTGGAGCAAGGCACTTACGCGAATCGCCGATGGGCGGGCAGTCCTGGCGACGCCGCGCACCACGCCGCTGGCCAGCCCGATCCGGCGAAGATTCGCACGCGTTTCCCGCCAGAGCCCAATGGCTATCTGCATGTGGGTCACGCCAAAAGCATCTGCATCAACTTTGGCCTCGCCCAAGAGTACGGCGGCGTCTGCCACCTGCGTTTTGACGACACCAACCCCGAAAAAGAAGACACCGAATACGTCAACAGCATCATCGATGCCGTCAAATGGCTCGGTTTTGACTGGGCACAGCTCGGCCAAGCCGCCGGCAGCGCTGCGCCCTACCAAGCGAGCGACTACTTCGACTTCATGTACCGCGCAGCCGAGGCCTTGATCCAAGCCGGACACGCCTATGTGGACGAGCAAAGCGCCGAAGACATGCGCGCCAACCGGGGGGACTTTGGCAAGCCCGGCGTCGACAGCCCCTTCCGCAGCCGAACCGTGGCAGAAAACTTGGCACGATTCCGTGAGATGCGCGACGGCCATTTGCCGGACGGCGCTGCCGTGCTGCGCGCCAAGATCGACATGGCTTCGCCCAACATCAATATGCGCGACCCGGCGATTTACCGCATTCGCCGCGCCACCCACCACCACACGGGCGACAAATGGTGCATCTACCCCATGTACACCTTTGCCCACCCCATCGAAGACGCGTTGGAGCAAATCACCCACAGCATCTGCACGCTGGAGTTTGAAGACCAACGCCCGTTTTACGACTGGCTGATGGAGCGCCTGAGCGAATGCAAGTTGCTGGCCGCGCCTTCGCCCAAGCAATACGAATTTGCGCGCCTGAACCTCACCTACGTCATCACCAGCAAACGCAAATTGGCGCAATTGGTGAATGAAGGCAAAGTCAGCGGCTGGGACGATCCGCGCATGCCCACCATCGTCGGCCTGCGCCGCCGGGGCTACACGCCCGAGAGCCTGCGCCTGTTTGCCGATCGCATTGGTGTGACCAAGAGCGACAGCTGGATCGACTACAGCACGCTGGAAGGCTGTCTGCGTGAAGACCTGGAAAACAAAGCGCACCGCGGCATGGCCGTGCTCGACCCCGTGAAGTTGGTGCTGACGAATTGGGCCGAGGCGTTTGGCAGCGAACACTACTCCGAAGACTGCAGCCAACCCGCCCTGCCCCACAGCGCCATTGCAGAGGGCCAGACACCACCAGCCGACCGCGTGTTCAAGATCGGCAAAGAAGTGTGGATTGAGCGCGAAGACTTTGAAGAAGTGCCGCCCAAGGGCTACAAAAGATTGTTCCCCGGCAACGTGGTGCGCCTGAAAGGCGGCTACGTGATCGAATGCACCGGCTGTGCACGCGACGCGGCGGGCAACGTGGTTGAAGTACACGCCAAAGTCATTCCCGGCACAAAGAGCGGCACACCAGGCGCCGACAGCGTCAAAGCCAAAGCCGCCATCACCTGGGTCAGCGTGGCCGACGGCGTGCAAGCGGAAGTGCGCCTGTATGACCGCCTGTTTGCCGAAGCGCACCCCGATGCAGGGGGCAAAGACTTTTTGCAGTCACTCAACCCGGACAGCTTGAAGGTCGTCAAGGCTTATGTGGAACCCTCACTGGCCCAAGCGCAACCCGACCAGAAGTTCCAGTTTGAGCGCTTTGGATACTTTGTGGCGGATCGCTTAGATCATGTGGCGGGGACCCAGCCCGTGTTCAATCGGGTGACAGGTTTGAAAGACAGTTGGGGCAAATGAGCCCCCATGGTCAATGCTGCTTGATGCCTTGCTTAATGCCTAGGTTTATGCCTTTGAAATGGCCCTTCGATGACCTCTTCTGACTTGCCCCTCGCATCCGACCCCCGCGAATTGGTGCTGACCCGCTTGATCGATGTGCCGCGCCACAAGCTGTTTCGGTGTTGGACAGAGCCTGCGCTGATCGTGCAGTGGTTCACGCCGCCGCCTTGGAAAACGGTGGAGGCCGAAACGGATGTGCGCCCAGGCGGCACCAGCCGCATCGTGATGCAGGGCCCTGACGGGACACGGATGCCCAATGTCGGCGTCTATCTTGAAGTGGTGCCGAATGAACGCTTGGTGTTCACCGACGCTTACACCGACGATTGGCAGCCGTCTGCCAAACCGTTTTTTACATGCGTGTTGACGTTTGAAGACGAAGGCGGCCAAACCCGTTACACCGCCCGAGCACGCCACTGGAGCGCCGAGGATTGCGAACAACACGACAAAATGGGTTTTCATGTGGGCTGGGGCATCGCTACCGACCAACTGGCTGCGCTCGCCGCCACGCTGTGAATCGCATGAAGGCCCATTGAAACGCACAGAGGCACTGTAAACAGTGTCTCTCACTGGGGAGTGCGTTGAGACGCCCCTCTATTTTTTCTGCACCGGATTGGCCAACAACAAGTTGGCGGGGTAGGCCCGCATGAACTCACGCGCTTTGTCGAGGGGCGCCGAAAGCCAAGCGCCATAGGCGCCTTCGTTCAAGATGGCGGGCATGCGTTTTTCATTGCCGTTTTGGCCATAGCGGTTCATCAGGGCGTGGCTGTTGGCGTTGACGGTGAGCAAAGTGAAGCTGATGATTTCTTCGCCGTCTTGCGCCCAACGCTCCCACAACCCCGCTACACCCATGGGCTTGCCGTCCACCCGTGCAATGCGCGTCGGCACGGCTTTGCGTGCGCGCCAATCGTCTTCGAAAAAGGCTTGCATGGGAATGATGCAGCGTTGCGCTTTTTGCCATGTGTCGCGCGTTGCGGTGCCGGTGCTCATGGTTTCGTAGCGGGTCACGGCCAGTTTGGTGGAACGCAGTTTGGCGTCAGAAGCCGATTTCACCCAAGTGGGCACCAAACCAAATTGACCTTGCCTCAATGCCAAGGCAGCCGTCTCGGTTTTGCAAATAAAAAACCCTTGTTGGCGAGGCCAGACTTCTTTGCCCAACAAGGTTTCAGGCGGGGCGATGCCAAAGGCTTCGGCGTACAGATCGGCGCTTTTCAGGCATTCGTATTGGGTGCTCATGCGGGCGATGCTAACCCACGCCAAACGGCCAAGACACGTTCAGAGACCTGCTACGCTTTGGTTTTGTTTGAATGTTTATTGAGCCATTTGTCATGCTGATCCGTTTCAACAAACCCTATGGGGTGCTGAGCCAGTTCACTCCCGAGGGGCGTTGGCAAGGGCTGAAGGACCACATTGACCTGCCCGGCGTTTATGTGGCGGGGCGCTTGGATGCCGACAGCGAAGGGCTGTTGCTGTTGACGAACGATGGCGTTTTGCAAGCCCGAATTTCAGACCCGCGATTCAAAATGGAAAAAACTTATTGGGTCCAGGTCGAAGGCGTGGTGGACGACAAAGCGCTGAGCGCCCTGAGCAACGGCGTGACCTTGAACGATGGCCCCACCTTGCCCGCACGGGCCCGCGCCATGCCTGCGCCTGAAAATTTGTGGCCCCGAAATCCGCCGATTCGCGAACGGAAAAACATCCCCACCTCGTGGCTGGAGCTGACCATCAGAGAGGGGCGCAACCGCCAAGTGCGCCGCATGACTGCCGCAGTGGGTTTGCCCACATTGCGCCTGATCCGTGCCGCCATCGGGCCTTACCACCTAGAGGGTCTGCCCACTGGCACTTGGCAAGCTGTCAACACCTAGATAAAGCGTGTTGCATGGCGGACAGCTCTCCCCTGCGCAATCCGACACAATCGGCATGGTTTACTTTTTCTTTTCGTTATTTCTTGGGAAACCGCATGTCTGAATTGCTGAACAAACTCGAATGGCGCTACGCCTGCAAAAAAATGGATCCGGCCAAAGCAGTGCCGCAAGACAAAGTGGATCGCATTGTGGAGGCCGCCCGTTTGGCCCCGACATCCAGTGGCTTGCAGCCGTTTGAGGTGCTGGTCGTGAGCAACGCCGCTGTGCGCGAACAAATCAAGCCCAAGGCTTGGGGCCAAGGCCAAATCACCGATGGCTCTCACTTGTTGGTCTTTGCAGCGTGGGACAACTACACGGCTGAGCGCATCAACATGATGTTTGATTTGACCAACGCGCAACGTGGCGGCACCAACGAAGGCTGGGAAAACTACCGCCAAATGTTGCTCAAGACCTACCCCTCACGCGATGCACAAGTGAACTTTGAGCACGCGGCGCGTCAAGCCTATATTGGTCTGGGAGCCGCATTGATTGCCGCAGCTTTTGAAGAAGTTGACGCCACCCCCATGGAAGGCTTCGACCCCAAAGCCATTGACGAAATTCTGGGCCTGAGCGCTCGCGGTTTGCGCAGCGTGGTGATCGTGCCGCTGGGTTACCGCGCGCAAGAGGGTGACTGGCTGGTCAACCTGAAAAAGGTGCGCCGTCCGCGCGAACAGTTCGTCACCGAAGTGAAATAACTTCTGCGTCATCGATCCGACCTTTTGAGGTCACGGCCTGACCTTCTCGGGCCAAGACAAGAGAGCCAAAGCCGCAGAATGTGCGGCTTTGTGCTTTAACATCAGCACACTCCCATGTCGGGATGCAACCCTAGGAATGACCATGGCCAAAGGCGAACAACGCAGCAACAAAATGGCCAAAAAGCCAAAGAAAGACACGTCTCCTCCCAAGACGTTCACCTCCGATCGGCCCACCGCGCCATCGACCTTTGTCGCACCCCGTGGCAAAGTGAAAGACAAGTAAATCCATCTCTTTGAAGATGCCAGAACAGTTTCAGATTTTCACAGCACGGGTGCTGCCTGCCGATGTGCAGTTCGATGTGGAAGGCGATCTGACCTTGCTCGAAGCGGCCGAAATGGGTCGTGTGCAGTTGCCCAGTTCTTGCCGCAACGGCACTTGCCGCACCTGCTTGTGCCGTTTGGTCAGGGGTGAGGTGACTTACACCGTGGAATGGCCTGGCCTGTCGGCAGAGGAAAAAGCCGAAGGATTGGTGTTGCCCTGCGTGGCACGCCCGCTGACGGATGTGGTGATAGAGCAAGAGGCGGCCTCGGTGGCTTGAAATTCCCCAATGACGCCCCTCTACGAAGACGAACACCTGTTGGTTTTGGAAAAACCCAGCGGCCTGCTGTCAGTGCCCGGGCGTGGCGCCGACAAGCAAGATTGCTTGGCCAGCCGCGTGCAAGCCCTGTACCCTGAAGCGCTGGTGGTGCATCGCTTAGACCAAGACACCTCGGGCTTGTTGGTGATGGCGCGTGGCATCGAGGCCCAGCGTCGCATGAGCCGATTGTTTGAAACGCGCCAAGTGCACAAGCGCTATGTGGCGGTCGTGGCGGGGCAAATGGCACTCACGCAACAAGCGGTGAGCACAGACGACACTGGCTGGCGCACCATCGACGGACCGATTTTGTTGGACTGGGAGCGGCGGCCTCTTCACATCGTGCACCCCGATGGCAAACCCAGCCGCAGCCGCTGGCGGGTGCTGCAAAGCGGCACGGATGCCACCTTGGTTGAACTTGAACCCGTGACGGGTCGGACGCACCAATTGCGCGTGCACCTGCAAAGTGTGGGACACCCCATTTTGGGCGATGCCTTGTATGCTCCGGCATCGGTCAGGGCGCTCTGTCCACGCTTGATGTTGCATGCGCAGTCCTTGGAGTTTCCGCACCCTTTCACCGAAGCAAACATGGCATTTGCCTCACCGATTCAGTGGTCGGCCGATGCCCCGTATGGCGTTTTCAATGAGGTCCCCACTATGAGTTTTGAAGCATTCAAACAGCAAGCACTGGCGGAAGGTTTTGACGAAGTGCTGGAACGCCATTGGGAACCCAACACCGTCGTTGAGACCCACACCCACCCGTTTGCAGTCAAGGCGCGCGTGACGGCGGGACAGTTGTGGCTGAGTGGGACCGCCGCGGATGGCACGGCGCAAAAACGTTACCTGACCCCAGGCGACGAATTCAGCCTAAAGCGTGACGAGCCGCATGCCGAGCACTACGGGCCAGAGGGAGCCACTTATTGGGTGGCCCGGAAAAACTGAGCCGCTGCGGACTCAGCGGGCCTCGGTCAGAGGCGACTCACTCGTCGATGCCCAATTCTTGAATTTTGCGGGTGATGGTGTTGCGGCCAATGCCCAATTTTTGAGCCGCCTCTATGCGGCGTCCTCGGGTGGTGACCAGTGCCGCCTGAATGAGACTGGTCTCAAATCGACGGGTCAGTGCGTCCCACACATCTGTGCGGCCTGCATTCAACAGCGCCAGCGCTTCTTGCTCCAAACCCGGCTCCCAGCTTGACAGGTTCACACCGAGGCCGCTGAATGCCGCGCTGGCTCCACTGTCGGAGGCCGTTGGGCTGTCTGTGGCTGGTGCAGCAGTAACAGAGGTTGAATTGGCATTGACAGCGGACGCCATGCCTGAGGCCAAGACGACAGCCGGAGCCAGGGCCGCGGGCGATGTGGTGAGGTCTTGCACTTCTGGTGGCAAGTCTTTCACTTCGATCACCTGAGCCGGTGCCATGACGGTGAGCCAATGGCAGATGTTTTCCAGTTGCCGCACGTTGCCCGGAAATTGGAAGTGGCTCAGTTGGTCTAAGGCGGCATCGGAAATGCGTTTCGCCTCAACGCCCAATTGTTGTGCACTGCGCTGCAAAAAGTAGCGCGCCAGCACAGGCACGTCTTCGCGCCGTTCACGCAAAGCGGGCAGGCGCAAGCGGATCACATTCAGGCGGTGGTACAGGTCTTCGCGGAAAACGCCTTCTTTGACGCGCTGCTCAAGGTCTTGGTGAGTGGCGGCAATCACACGCACATTGGCCTTCACGGCGTTGTGTCCGCCCACGCGGTAAAAATGCCCATCGGACAAGACGCGCAACAAGCGGGTTTGCAGATCAAAAGGCATATCGCCGATTTCGTCCAAGAACAGGGTGCCGCCATCGGCTTGCTCAAAGCGACCCCGTCGCGAGGCTTGTGCCCCGGTGAAGGCGCCGCGCTCATGGCCAAAAAGCTCACTCTCCAACAAGTCTTTGGGAATGGCCGCCGTGTTGATGGCCACAAAGGGCTGACTGGCACGGGGCGAGTGTTTGTGCAGCGCATGCGCCACCAGCTCTTTGCCCGAGCCCGATTCACCGGTGATGAGCACCGTGACATGGCTTTGCGCCAAGCGACCAATGCCGCGAAACACATCTTGCATGGCCGGCGCTTGGCCCAGCATTTCGGGGGCTTCGGTCAACTTTTCTTCGGCCACATCTTCACGTTGGCTCTCGCCGACGGCGCGGCGAATCAACTCGATCGCCTTGGGCAAGTCAAAGGGCTTGGGCAAGTACTCAAAGGCGCCACTGGAAAAGGCAGACACGGCGCTGTCCAGATCAGAAAACGCGGTCATGATGATGACCGGCAGTCCGGGCATGCGCTGTTTGATGGTGGCCAACAAATCAAGTCCAGAGCCGCCTGGCATGCGAATGTCGCTGACCAACACTTGGGGGCCTTCGCCATCGACCAAGGCATCCAAGGCTTTCAAAACCTCGCGTGGGTTGGTAAAGCTGCGCGTCGGCAAGCCTTCACGCAACAGTGCTTTCTCAAGCACGAAGCGAATGGATTGGTCATCGTCTACGATCCAGATCGGCTTCATCAAGGTGGCACTTTCTGTGGGACTCAAGGCAACGGAATCAAAATTTTGAAATCCGTACGACCGGGCTCGCTGTCACATTCGATCATGCCATGGTGTTGCTGCACAAAGGTTTGCGCCAACGTGAGTCCCAGGCCAGATCCGCCTTCACGCCCCGAGATCAACGGGAAGAAAATGCGGTCCTTGATCGAGTCTGGAACACCAGGCCCGTTGTCGATGACATGCAATTCCAATGCCAACCGATAGCGTTGTTTGCCAAAGGTGACTTGTCGCAAGATTCGGCTCTTGAGTGCGATCTGCGCATCGCCTTGCACAATGCGTTCGTGCAGCGCCTGCGCCGCATTGTGTGCAATGTTGAGCACCGCTTGGATGAGTTGTTCGCGATCACCGCGAAACTCGGGAATTGAAATATCGTAGTCGCGCACCACTTTGAGGCCTCGGGGAAATTCGGCCAAGATCAAGGTGCGCACGCGCTCGCACACTTCGTGGATGTTCACATCGCTCACCACATGCGGGCGGCGATGCGGCGCCAACAAGCGGTCGACCAAGGTTTGCAAGCGGTCAGCCTCGTGGATGATGACTTGGGTGTATTCGGTCAGCTCTTTGTTGTCCAGCTCCATCTCGAGCAACTGGGCCGAGCCGCGAATGCCGCCCAAAGGGTTTTTGATTTCATGTGCCAGATTGCGAATCAACTCTTTGTTGGCTTGCGCTTGATCCAGCAAACGTTCTTCGCGCTCTTGGCGGGTTTGCTGCTCCACGGGCAACAACTCCACCATCACTTCATCGGCTTGGTCGGTGGGCGCCACGATGACATGCACCGGCAAAGGGTCTTCGTGGTGAAAACGCCGCATCAGCGCCTCATAGCGCAAGGCCGCAAACTCGTTCGATTGGGCCCCCACCAGGGCCGTGATCAGCGGCTGCGGATCGAGAAAATGGTCTGACAACAGGGTGTTGGTCAGGGTGCGTCGCGACAAACCCAACGCGTCTTCCAAAGCCGAATTGACAAAGCGCACCCGGCCATTGCCTTGCAGCACCGCGACAGGGGTGGCCAGCAAATCAAAGGCTTGAAAACGGGTGGCAGAAGAACTCATGGCGTCACGGGTTTGCAAAAAAAAGGACGGCCGAAGCCGTCCTTAGTTTGTATTGCACGGTGTTGTGCAACCACATCCACAGCGCTTACAGCGAGTAGTACATGTCGTATTCGACAGGCGACACTTCCACGCGGCTGCGGTTGACTTCTTGCATCTTCAAGTCGATGTAAGCGTCGATCCACGCGTCGGTGAACACGCCACCTTTGGTCAAGAAGGCGCGGTCGGCGTTCAGTGCGTCCAAAGCTTGGTCCAAGCTGGAGCAAACAGTAGGCACCAACTTGTCTTCTTCTGGAGGCAGGTGGTACAAGTCTTTGGTCGCGGCTTCGCCGGGGTGAATCTTGTTTTCCACGCCATCCAAGCCGGCCATCAACAAGGCTGCGAAGCCCAGGTAAGGGTTGCACAATGGATCTGGGAAACGCGCTTCCACGCGACGGCCCTTGTCGCTGGCGACGTTAGGAATGCGAATCGAAGCCGAGCGGTTCTTGGCGGAATAAGCCAATTTCACAGGCGCTTCGTAGTGCGGCACCAAACGCTTGTAGCTGTTGGTACCGGGGTTGGTGATCGCGTTCAAAGCACGTGCGTGCTTGATGATGCCGCCGATGTAGTACAGGGCAAATTCAGACAGGCCTGCATAACCGTTGCCGGCGAACAGGTTTTTGCCGTCTTTCCAGATGGACTGGTGCACGTGCATGCCAGAGCCGTTGTCACCCGCGTAAGGCTTGGGCATGAAGGTGGCTGTTTTGCCGTAAGCATTGGCCACGTTGTGGATCACGTACTTTTGCAACAGTGTCCAGTCGGCGCGCTCAACCAGAGTCGAGAACTTGGTGCCGATTTCGCACTGGCCAGCGCCAGCCACTTCGTGGTGGTGCACTTCAACGGGGATGCCGACAGATTCGAGGATCAGCGACATCTCGCTGCGCATGTCGTGTGTGCTGTCAACGGGAGGCACTGGGAAGTAACCGCCCTTGACGCGGTTGCGGTGACCGCTGTTGCCGTTGTCCATCTTGGTGCCGGTGTTCCATGGGGCTTCGGCTTCGTCGATGGCGTAGAACGTGTTGTTGGGTTCGGTGCTCCAACGCACGTCGTCGAACAAGAAGAACTCTGGCTCAGGACCGAAGTAAGCGGTGTCGCCCAAACCGGATTGCTTGAGGTAAGTCTCGGCGCGCTTGGCGATCGAGCGAGGATCGCGCTCGTAGGCTTTGCCGTCGGTGGGCTCGATCACATCGCAGATCAAAACCAAAGTGACTTCTTCAAAGAAGGGGTCGATCAGCGCGCTGTTGGGATCGGGGATCAACAACATGTCTGAAGCTTCAATGCCTTTCCAACCGGCAATCGAAGAACCGTCAAAGGCTTGGCCTTCTTCGAACTTGCTTTCGCTGAACTGCGACACCGGCGCAGTGATGTGCTGCCATTTGCCACGGGTATCGGTGAAACGGAAATCAACAAATTTGACTTCGTTCTCTTTCACCATCTTCATCACGTCTGCGACGGTCTTGGCCATCAAATTCTCCTGAATGGAACGGGGTTAAAAAACTGATACCCAGGTCATGCAGTTTCTGTGCCAACTTGGCCTAAAACGCAGCGCCTGTGCAACCCACAATTGTGCCCTGAGCCTGAGCGCCCCAGCCTCTGCTGACCACAAAAAATTGCATTCCCCAGACTGCCCCAATCCCTTGGGTATTGAGACACGGCTGAGCCGCGTGTTACGGGCCAGAAAGAAGCCAAGGGGCCGGAAAGCGCTGCACCTATTTTGTGCAATTATGCACCAAATAAGTGCAATTAAGTTTAGCGCACCATTTCGGGGCCATACTCCAGGGGAAAGGCTTTCAAGCCCTCTCGCAGGTCCCCATAAGCCTGCTCTGCAGCTTGTGGCACGCCCTTCACGCCCAACTCGATGTGACGCCCCCATTGGGGGTGGTCAACGCTGGGCAAACTGAAAACCTTGACGCCTGGGTGGGCCGCTTCAATGCTTTCCATCAAGGGGGTCAGCGTGGCCTCCATCGCACCAAAAATGATGACCGACTTTTCCAAGTGAGCATCGCGCTGAAAGTGAGCACGGTATTGGCCATCGAGCACCGATTCGATCATGGGCCAAGCCATGACCGGAAAACCCGGCACAAAGTGAACTGCGCCGCCGCCGGGGCCTGTGCAACTGAAGCCCGGGATCTTGTTGTAGGGGTTGGGGATGATGCGCGCACCCGTTGGAAAAACACCCATGTTCAGACGATGCAGGTTGTCTGGCCGATCGGGTTCGTAGGGCAGTCCCTGCTCTTTGGCCGTGTCTTGGATGCGTTCTTGGATGAGCCGTTTGGCCTCTGGGTGCAGCAGCAAGGGAACGCCTAATGCTTTGGCCGCACATTGGCGGGTATGGTCGTCGGGGGTGGCCCCGATCCCGCCACAACTGAACACCACATCGGCCGAAGCCAAGGCACGCGTCAAGGTCTGCGTGATGCGCTCTGGGGAGTCCCCCACATACTCGGACCATGCCAAGTTCAGGCCTCGTGCGGACATCAATTCGATGACTTTGGGCATGTGTTTGTCGGCACGTTTGCCGGACATGATTTCATCGCCAATGATGATCAGACCAAAAGTGGGGGCCATTGGAAAAACTTTCTTTCGAGGTTCAGCGACTGGGGCGGGACTCGACATCGGTGATGTCGGGACGCCCGTTTGCAGAGTCAGAAGCCAGTGGCGCCCACCGGGCTTGTGTGTGCGGCGAAGGGGGCACGGCGTCTTCGCTGGGCTTGGCGAATGGGTGGGCAGATGCAAAGGTTGAGGCAGCGGCAGTAGCGGCCGTGGTGTAAGGCTCTTGGCGCAAAGCCTGCAAGGCGGCCAGCGTGTAATGGGCGAACCACAGCGAAGAAAACGCAAACACCAAGGTGTAAATCCAGATGGCCACCGGCACCAAGATGACAAAGGCCGCCGCAAACAAAGCCCCCGAGGCCCATACCAAACTCGGGGCCGCCCCCATCAAGCCGGTGATCACGCCCATGCTGAGCAAGCTCATGCGGTGACGGCCCATCAACACGTGGCGTTCTTCGGTGCTGGCAAATTCGGCCAACACATCGACCACCATGACGCGGTAAGTCAACCAACCCCAAATGAGCGCGGGCAGCAGCATGGCCAAGGGAGGGACCAACCACAAGGGGAGCGTTAACAAGAAGGCCCCCAGCGCCAACAACAGAGACAGCAAAGTCCAAACCATGCCATACAGCCAAGTGCTGCCTTGTTTGCGCTGCAGGTCTGGAAAGCGCCGATCGGCCACCAATCTGGCCAGCGCAGGTGTCATCAACAAGGCCACTGCCAACAAGGAAGCCACCACCACCAAAGGCGTGACCGCAAGAATGACCACCAAAGGGGCCACCACGGTTTTCAGGTCGGGTAAGCCGATGTCTTCAAGCCAGCGCCAAACCACTGTGAGCCAACTGGACACTTCCAGCCAAGCCCGTACGCTTGAAACCGCCGTGTCCCAATAGGCATAGCCCAGGCCCCAAGACAAGGCCACGATCAGCACCAGCGGCAAAAACGACAAGCCCACCACCCGCGGGTAAACGCAATACATCGCCGCACGCCAAAAAGAATCGATCAAGAGTTTCATGCTCAGTGAGGGCCAAGTGGACGGGCCGAATGGACCAGCAAAATGGACGGACCCATTTTCAGGCGCGGGCACTGCACAAAGCGCCCATCAGGCTTTGCCCACCAGGCGCAACAGCCCCTGCCACTGCTGCGACCAATATCCTCGCCCATAGTCACGGCCTTGCTCAACTTGGTCGCGGACCCCGGTGGGATCAAACCTGACTTGGAAATCTGCCGTGCCAAACAGCATGTCCCACCAAGGCAGCAGCACGCCGAAATTGCAGCCGCCCAAAACCACACGGCCTGAGCGCTGAAATTCGTGGCCAATGCCAATGCTGTGGTGCCGGCGGTGAAAACGCGGGCTGACCCACAAGCGCTCGCCGATGCGGCCAAACCAGATGCGCACATTGGCGTGCTGAAAATTTTCACTCAGCTGGCTGAGCGCGACCAGCGCCACAAATTGACCCGGGCCGACCCCAATGATGACGGCGACCAAAGACAAAATCAGACTGGTCAAGATGTCGTCGAGCAAGTGGTTGCGGTTGTCGGTCCACATGCTCATCTGGCGCTGAGAGTGGTGCAGGGCATGCAAGGACCACCAAAAATTGGATTGGTGCTGCGCGCGGTGAATCCAATAGTTGACGAAGTCAAAGACCACCAAATACAAGACAAAGCTGACCCACGCCACATCGGTCACACCTGGCCAAATTGCGTCCAAATGAAAGGTCGGCCAGCCCAGGCTGCGCAAAGTGCCCCAGCCTTGTTCAAATACGTAATCGAAGGTGAAAAACATGCCCAGCTTGAACAAGCCCAGCCGGTGGATCAGTGTGTAAAGCACATCGATGCGGATGGCCTGAGCGTCTTTTTGAGATTCAGCCGGCCACCACTTTTGCAGCGGCCCGATCACCACCAACATGACCGCAATTTGCAACAAACCCACCACCAGCCAACCGGTGCCTTCATAGGCTTTTTCGAGCAAGTTGCCTTGGCCCATCGCAAATGTGATGGGCAGTACCACCGCTTCAAAAAGGGACTGTTGCAACCCAGCAAAAATATCTCGCCATGCGTCCATGCCGGAATTATCGGGTATCGATGGCGAGTTGCAGGGGGTGGCGCAAAGTCCACTCACGGTACGCAGGGTGTTCCCGCAAAGTGGCAAAACACAGGCCACGCGCCTTGAGCCCTTCGATCAGGGGTTCCAAGACCGCAGGCGCCCAAGGGTCTTGTCTCGACCAGATGCCCAAATGGGCCATCAAGATGTCCCCCGACCTGATGTTGCGCAAGGCCTTTTGCAGCAACTGCGCGTTGGGGTAACGGTCACTGGGCAACTCGTCACCCAAAAATCCGGCATCGGCCCAGCCCACATGCTCAAAGCCACACTGTTTGGCCGCAGCCAACAGGCGCGGTGATGTTTTGCCCCCTGGCGCGCGAAACAAAGGCAAGGGGGCTTGCCCCGTCAAGACCTGCAAGCGGGTGGCCGCCTGGCGCAAGTTGTCGCAGTAGGTCTTGGCGCTCCACAACAAGTTTTGCCCAGCTTGCGCGCCGGCGCTGGGTCGGATGCGAAACTGAGCCGCCCCGCCGCCGGTGATGTCGGCGCGCCAATAAGCGTGGTCCCACGTGTGGGAAGCAAACGCATGCCCTTCGGCTGCGCGGGCTTTCCACCAAGGGGCCCAGTGCTGGCCTAGAGAGCCATCGCCTTGTTGGGTTTTTTCGTGCGCCGCAAAAAATGTCACGCGCACTTTCTGGCGCTGCAGCACCTCTGCAATGAGGGGCGCGGTTCCCATGTGACCGGTGTCAAAAGTCAGGTAGACAGGTCGCGTACAAGCGGGGGGCGCTGTTTGCCCGTGGGCCGGCAAGGTGGGCGCTGCGAAAACAGAAAAAACCGAAATGGCCACGACGGCCATATTGGCCTGAAGCCGACTGCGAAGGGGCTCAGTAACGGCCCGCATGGTCCAAGGTCCACACGCCGTGAGGAGACTTGCCCACATTCACCTGTCGCACCAATTTGCGTGAGGGGATGTCGATCACGGAGAGTTTTTGGGCCCATCGAGAAGCCACCAACAAGGTTTTACCGTCCTTGCTCACCTCCATGCAGTCGGGGCCAGAAGGTCCGGGCAAGGTGGCCACCACCTGCAGGGTGGTGTAGTCGATTTGGCTGATGCTGTTGGCCACGCGGTTACTCACAAACACATGCTTGCGGTCGCCCATCGCACGAAAGGCGTGGGCGCCTTTCCCGGTGGTCAGTGTTTTCACTTTGCGGGGGGGGCCCGCACTCACGTCGTACACCTCCACACCATTGCCGCCCGTGAGACCGACCAACAGGGTTTTGTCATCCGGCGTGACAAATACGTCGGCCGGCATGGGGCCCGTGGGCACTCGGCTTTTCAGGGTTTGCGTGGCCAAGTCGATGGTGACCAGTTCGTTGCTGTCCTGCATGGTGGACCAAATGGTGGTGCTCTTGCTGTCTATCCAAAGATGGCTGGGGGTTTTGCCCGTGGCGATGCGCTTGACCAAGGTTGGATTTTTACCGTCCCAACGGTAAATGTCGATGTGGTCGAGGCGGTTGGCCGCTGTCACAAACCATTTCATGTCCGGAGAAAAACGCAAATGGTAAGGGTCCAAAATACCCGTCACGGTGCGCTGCACTTCGGCCGTGCGCGGGTCAATGAAGGTCAAGGAATCGCTCAGGGCATTGGCCACGATGACGGATTTCTCATCGGGCGTCAAATAAAGATGGTGCGGCTCTTTGCCCGTCGGAATGCGTTTTTTCTCGGTCCAAGTGACCGGATCGACCACACTGACATTGCCATCCAGCGAGTTCAAGACAAACACCGGCGCCGGGGTTTGGGCATTGGCGATTTGCCCTCCCAGCAGCAAGAGTCCAAAAACAACAAATTGGCGAAATTGGTAAGAAAAATCCACAAATTGCTTTCAAAATCGGTGCACAGTGTAAACGCCACGCCATCACTGGAAAACAGATGCAGATCAATTCACCTTCAAAAATCAGCATACTGGGGAAGCATTTAGAAGTTCTGCACTTGGCCAACCCGAAAGGCACGGGCGCACCCGACATCGTGTTTTTGCATGAAGGTCTGGGCAGCGTGCGCTTATGGCGTGACTGGCCTGCTCAAATTTGTCAATTACTCGGCTGTTCGGCTTGGGTCTATTCGCGGCAAGGTTATGGCCAATCTGATCCTGTGGCCGATGTCCGGGGCCCTTCACGCCAGGTCGACGGACAACGGCAAGGCCGCTTGTTGCCCGACTACATGCACCGCGAGGCACTGGATGTTTTGCCTGCTTTATTGGAGGCCCTGGATATCCGGCGTCCGATGCTGTTGGGCCACTCGGATGGCGGCACCATCGCACTGCTGCATGCCAGCCAATTTGACGTGGCGGGCTGCGTGGTGATGGCGCCGCATGTGATGGTGGAAGACGTGTCGATCCAAGCCATCCAGGCCGCACGAGACGCTTTTGGCCAAGGCCCCCTGCGCCAAAAACTCGCCGCTTTTCATGCCGATGTGGAGGGTGCCTTTTGGCAATGGAACGATGTGTGGCTGAGTGAAGGATTTCGCTCGTTTGACAT
>JACCED011424904.1_pt1 | contig 28707 bp, 25 predicted proteins | sample 7455021 | NCBI WGS metagenome assembly JACCED01 (sample SAMN15323456, study PRJNA562643) | freshwater metagenome | isolation source: river surface water | place: USA:Blue River Watershed | collected 2017-08-19 | reverse complement strand
CCCAGATTGGCAAACTATATTTGAATTAACCGATATAGCAGGCTTTTATGATACGGATGAAATTAGCGTACGCAGTAAAACATGCATTCGGCTATTTGATTCGTCTGGCAAGCAAATAGGGCAACACGAATTTTCACCGCCGCTGTACCGTCGCCAGCAAATTGATATTTCTCTACTAGCGCAAACTACAGATGATTGCGTTGGAACCTTCTCTGTCTTCCACTCCCATACGCCCATAGTGTTACAGAAATTAGGTAGTCATCTTGCAGAGCGGGGTTATGTTGGCTACCGCTTCCAGGGTGCGCCACTATGTTCTTATGTGCACGGCAACCTAGACGCCGCGACCCTAGAAGAACAAGATATGATTTTACTCACGGGCTCTGGACCATTATGTCGAGAGTATCGGATGCAGCAGGAACTACTACCGAGCTCTAGTTACGACATTGTGATTGTCAACCCGAGTGCAATCAGTCAAAAGATTACGTGCGTAGTAATAGATAGCAATGAGGGTACAAAACTACAGGAATTAAGGGCTCAGCTTGCACCGGGCGCTTGTCACCTGTTTGCATTTTTGCCAAGCTATGCGGGTCACCGCATTGTGATTCGCAGTCACCTTGTGATGGCTAGACCAATTATTTTTCGTATTGAGGATCAGAGAATTGATGTATTGCATGGATAGTAAAATAGAGTGCTAAGACACCAAATTGAGGTCACCCATCTGAATCCACTAGAGATTTAAATTAACACCCTAGATTTAACTGAAAAAATAATAACAAACTCAACAAATCGCAATACTTGCTATATAAAAACTTTCAATAAAAAAGCTACTTAATATTTGCAACATAATGGCGATTGTCATTTTTAATAGAATCTATCTAGCGCCCATACCTAAGATCAAATTTTTAGCACTTTTAATTGGTTGACTAAGATATCAGTCCAAATAGCTTTCTGCTCATAGAAGCGAATTAATCACATACAAACTACTTAACAGACTTCTGGCTTAACTTAATGAAATCAGATTATGATCGATTACTTAATTAGGTAATTAATAATAATTGGTGTAGATTTTTCTTATGATTTATCTGATTGCACATCAGGTTCATTGGTGGCACTGAGACGGGTATTGCTGATTTATAAGTATGACCCTCAATTCTCAGCATGTGCTAAAAACACTCACCTCAAATCATACAATCGCTTATTAATACCAATAAACTCAAAATTTCTTGATCTAAATGATATTTTTTTTATAAAAAACTTAGTAAATGATACATAATAATAGTCCCATATTGGCGAGATCATTTGATGAAGGGGGGCATAATGATGCAACTCGTAATCCATAATTGAAATGGAATTATTGTAAGTGGGCCAAGAGTCCAGTCTATTGACTGTAAAGAAGTATTTTGCATTCCTTAAAATATTAGACTTTAAATATTTTTTAAAAGCCTCATCAGACATCTCTCCGAATGAGCTGAAGTTACATACAACATTAAATATCCCACTATCTAATTTATTAAAACACTCAATTGGAATTAAAATAACATCAAACTTACTAATGAAGCTGGCATCAATTTTGTCTAATTTTAAAATCTCTTCTAGAGAGTTCACTCTCAAGCAAGGGTTATTTACTTTCAAGAAATAATAGCTCAGAAGTAGTTGCTCCTTAAAGTCCAAGGTAGCAACTACCGTATTAGCTGATTTATCAGTAAGCATATAGGCAAATTGCGAGTATCCACCACCTATATCTAAAACAGTCAATTGCCCATTCTCATGGATACGAATATTTTGTAAAAATAAGTCTACAGTTCTTATGTGACGTAAAAATCTTTCATTAAATTTAAAACCACCTACCTCAAAGAAGGATGGACTACCAACTTCACTTAATTTATATTTATTGAGCTCACTTTGATAACCATTTTTTAATAACTTTTCATAGTTAGCAAAACAGGTTTTTCTGAAACCCGGGCCTCTCAATATTTGCCTTAAAAAATTGTGAAATTTACCCTTAGCTCTATTCGGTATTTCAGCCAGAAAAATATTATGACCTATAAAATTTTTAATCTCATCTTGGTCAATTTTTGAATTTTTAACTAATTTTTTTATCCAGTCTGGTAATCTTTTACCCCAGATGCCCTCATTAATTAAAACTTTATTATCAACTTGATATTCTCTTAATATGAGAGCTAAGTCTCTATCTAAAACGGAAAAAATATCATTCATGTTAGACTCTTGTAAGCGATCTAAATTCATTTTGAATGTATTCATAATTTTCTTGATTTATAAATATACGAATTAATATTTCTAATGATAAAAAATTCCATACTAGCCTATTTTTTTCTGACTTAGAACTGGCACAATTAACCATTTTTTTTAAATTAGACTCATCCATCTCAAAAAATTTTGCGATATTTATTAAACTCCATCGATTAAAAATCAACTCTTGCAGGAAATTGTTTCGACCACCGATAGGAGTTCCAATTTTTGGGCGATAGATAATATTTTTTGTAACCTTAAGTTTTTCAGCCACTTTCTTTAAAGAATACTTCTGGGAATATAAACTTCTCCCCCTAAGCGACGGCAATAATTTACTCTTTAGATAATAAGGAGTGTTAACCGCTATTTTAACGATTGCTAATGTCAAGAATGGAACCCTCATTTCAATTGACTCCATCATTCCATATCTGTCATTCCTAATTAGAAATCTTTCCAATCTATGGCTAATTTCATCAAGTAAAAATGCATTGATGTCTCTCTCAGTAGAATTCTCTATGAAGCGATAGGAATCTACCGCCCTACAAAAATCGGCTTTTCTCATTCCTCCATGCAGGCTTGCGTCCAAATAGGTCTCTAATAATTCTGTTGAATATGGACTCACAATATAATCAAGCTCAGCGCCCATTAAATCTGAAAAACCTGGAATAATTTTATTTATAATTTTTTTAACGCTAGAAAAAAATTTGAGGTTTTGTATTTTTTTCTTCATTATGTATGCAGAGAATGACTGATATCCGCCAAAAATTTCGTCTGCGGAGTCGCCAGCAAGCAATACTTTGAACCCTTTTTCTCGTGCAAACTTGCAACACATTCCCAAAGGCGAACCATCAGCCTTATTTATAGTTTCATAGTAATAAATAAGCCGTGGTAACTCATAAATTATGTCATCATCAATCTTATCAATTGTGTGTAAATTACAATTAAATTTATTTTTAAAATCAATGGCTAATTTATTATCATTTAAACTATCGCTTTGATATTTGAATAAATCTACTTTTCCAGTATTTTTGCTAGCTAAAATAGCCGCAATGATACTTGAATCAAGTCCTGCACTAAATAAGATTCCGAGTCTAGCATCGCTAACAGAGTGCATTTCAACAGACTTTTCTAACTCAGATTTAATTAGATCAACGTACTGGTCTTCATCCATTTTTGATATTTTTTCGTACAATGATTTATCAACCAAATCCGAACAATCAAAATACTTAGCTATTTGATATTTGTTGGCCTCCATGTCAAATGAAAGTAATTCGCCAGGCATTAATCTATTAATACCCTTAAACATTGTCTTTCCATTCGGCGATAGCCCAGTGAAAAATATTGGGTTTAAAGAATTATTATTATCAATCTCTTTATTATCAATAAATGGTAAGATCGATTTAATTTCGGAGCCAATTACAATTAAATTATCACTATAACTAAAGTGTAATGGTTTCATGCCAAAATGATCCCTAGCGGCATAAACTATAGACTCTTTACTATCCTTATATACAAATGAGAACATTCCCGATAGCTCTGAGAGGGTCCTCTTTATCCCCCAATGGCCAATTGCCCTAAGCAATACCTCCGTATCACTTGATGTATTAAATGTAATATTGTGGCTTTCCCCCTCAAGCGCTTGACGTATTTCTTTGAAATTATAAATTTCACCATTAAAAATTAAAATGTTTCCATTATCATCAATCATCGGTTGATTAGCATTGCTACTTAAGTCTTGTATTGCTAATCGAGTGAATCCAAATATACAGTTACCATCTACTCTTACTTCTTTACTATCGGGCCCTCTATGGGATAGGGTATGTATTGAATCAGAAAATAATTTCTGATCTATTCTTTTTTTATTACTAAAAACAAATAAAATTCCACACATTATTTAGCCTTACTTTATTGCTAAAAATCCTTCAAAACATACCCACTTAAATATGCTTGTGATATCAGAAAATCCAGCTCTTTTCATCATATCAATATTCGCTTGTTCTGAATAAGGCTCCATCACACCTTTCAACGACCTAGTTTTATGAACTATCTCAGACTCAGTAAATCCATTTGCCAATTTAAAATCTGCATAAATTTGCGATGCATAATCTTGAAATCTTGCATCCGGCGCTCTAATCTTTTCAAATAATATGAAAGCCCCGCCCCACTCTAAAGAGTTATAGATTTTATTGAATACTTCTTGCCGAATATTTGGATGGATAAATTGAATTGTGTAATAGGAAACAATTAAGCTTGATCTATCAAAATTAACGCCTATAACATCGTCGCATACAAATTCAATTCTTTGATCATTTATTTTATGGTTAGCCAGGTCAATCATTTCGCTGACTGGATCTATTCCAATAAGTTTGATTTCAATTTTTTTACTGTGATGATTCAATAGTTTTCTCAGCAATAAACCAGTTGAGGATCCAATTTCATAAACAATTGAATTATTTTTAACAAAAAAATCAGAATACTGACAAACTAGACTATGTCCATCATCATAAAATGGTACTGAAAGCCTTACATGGTCCTCAAATTCATTTGCTATGCCCTGAAAACTCCACGAAGCATTTTCTGCGGTTATATTTTTATCTACCTTCAATTTTGATCTCCTAATTGAAACTTTGAAATTCAGTTATATAGACGTATTTAGATTATTTTCTATTTAACATACAAGTAGCGGCCGAATAAAAGATCCGTCACCTAATCACCCCTTAAATATGATAACTGTCTTTAACTAAAAAACTTTGGGATTTAGATGGACTTCCCAAATATCCTAGTCCCAAATCCCCCTTTTTTTGATCAAAGTAATGCCTAATAATGTAAGAATAACATTATACGGGCGAAGAATGAATGATGATTTATCAACTCCATACTGACGAATTAGGCGTCAAAGCTTCATATTCGCACAGAACACATCGACCCAAGCAGAATACAACAAAGTGAAAGATACCACCCTCAAAGAAAGGATGTTCATTGCAGCATCATTTATAAAGCTAAAAAAGCAACCCTTTAGGATGCAATTGAAATGGCAAACAAACATCAATATCCAAGCATGATATTGCGAATTGCTTGACTTGACGCTGTTTCTAGAAAATAAATCAATACCATTATTAGCGCTGATGATGATTATGTTAAAAATTTTAACAACTAATCATATTTATGATTTTTGAAATAAAAGAATTCAACGTTTATTTCTGCCGGCCCATTCCGCCCTACTTATTTGAGAAAGCACAGAATCAACATATATACCACAGAAGTATAGAATATTACTAAATCTTCCAACTTCTCGAAAACCAAATATGCTCAATAAAGCTTGAGTCCCGGTGTTTATGGACATATGTGAAGCTTTGATATTTTCGAGGTTTAGGCGATTAAATGCAATATTCAAAAGTAAAGACATTGTTTCTACAGCTATTACACCGTTACGATATTTTTTTTCACCAATTACCAAAGCAATATCAGCGTATCTATGCACCCAATTGATTGCGCTAAGATTGCACATGCCTATATGTTCATTTGTCTCGGAAATGCAGATACATAAAACTAATTTATCTTTAGTATTTTTGATGGAGTCAAAAAAATTCGCTTGCAACTCTCTCGTATTAGGCCAGAAATGATTGCCTAGATATTGAGTTACTTCTGGGTCACTAAACCACTCGTACCAATTTCCATCAATATCTTCAGAAGTTGGCGCGCGCAAATAGATAGATTTTCCAATCACATAGGGATTTTTCATATATTGAATTTAGTAAATTTTACAGCTACTATTTCATGAATAAGTTCCAAATTTAAAAGATCTGTCATCTCATCATCTGTAAATCGAATGCCAAACTCTTCCTCTAGTGATGCGATTAGTGTCATATGCCTTAAAGAATCCCACGCCTCAATCAACCCGGGAGCTGCATTGTGCGGAATGCTCGTAATCTCCATTTCAAATACAGTTGACATGACATGCACTATTCTTTCTTTAATATTATTCATCACTTTGTTCTCTTATACACTGAATGTATTTAATTTCTTTAGATTTAAATTCATTTATATTAACTTCATAAGTTCTGTACCCATCAACCTCTGATGTCAGATTAAAGCCAAGGTCATCATAAAGCCTTGAGACTTGAGCATTCTTTGCTGTTTCCTTATAGGATGCGATGATTTTTTTTATCCCATTACCCTTAAGAACCCCAACTAATTCATTTACGAAGCAGTATTCTATGTTGCGTCCTATTACACGACAACTCATTAATAAGCTATCAATTACACATGCTCCAGATAAATCTTTATTTAATTGAATGATTGCCAGCCCAGTTACCCCATAATCACCGTATCTATCTTGAACGCTGAATGTTGCAATGCTATATGACGTATCGCTAATCATGCGTTGGATATCAGCTTCTGTATATCTCTTAGTTGTCAGATTGAATTGATTAGTTTTCTGGGTCAATTGAGCGGCGCGAGGAATCGGAATGTCGAGCCCCCAACTTATTTTTATCTTTAGCTCCAGTGACGCCAAATACTCATCTATTGAATCGAATTGATTTGAATGCTCTTTTCGGATTTTCTCTTGTTTATACATTTCCGTTTTAAGCTCATCTTCAGCAGTTTTGGCTAAATTAAAAAATTCTCGTCTTAAATCTTTTACTACGGAAGAATATTCGGAAAGATTTTGTGGGACTTGTATGCATAATATTTGTGGCAGCTCTCTTTTAATTAAACCTATCTCAAATGACGAATCATCAATAAACACAAAGCTGTCGAGGCCAATATTTAATTCCGAGGCCAATTCTCTAATATTGGTAGCCTTATCTTTCCAATTAACTTTTTTGGCTACAAAATCATCATCTTTTAAAATCATGTTTGGATGGTCTATTAGAACACTATCCACTTCTGATTGATTATTCTTACTGCAAAGCGCTAGCAAAACTCCATCTTTACGCAGCCCTTTTAAAATTATTTGAACTTGATAAAATGCTTTCCCTCTGGTTGTTTGCTCACCCAATTCAATACCGTTAAAACCGTCTTCGCCCAAAATCCCACCCCAAAGGGTATTATCACAATCAAGGACTAATAATTTTTTTGCGCGGCCAGTTGCACCCATGAAAGCCGGCATAACTGATTCTGCATATGCCTTAAAAAACTCAATAGAATATAATGCTTTAGATGAGTGGAATTGACGAAGATCTACGGCGGCAGGATACCCCACCTTCATGAGTACTCTATCCAAATCAACCATTATCTGATTAGAAGTAGCACTGCGCACAAGTCTTGCGTTTAGTCGTCTACAAAGAATCGTTAAGGGGTCCTCTTTTAAGGCGTCCTTGCAAAAAATTGCTGAGGTAAAAAGATTAACTAAGACAAGGGGCGTGTTCTTGAGATTATTCAACATCAAACTAATTTCACCTTCTACGCGCTCTGCTAGGACATGAATTTCATTTGATGTCATTAAATAACATTTATTTTGAAAACCTTCAATAAAATTGCTTGCCTCCCAAAATACTAACACTGCTTTGAATTCTGAGAACTTCAGGCTATCTTGGATAATTGAATCATAATCACCCACCGATACCTTGGCGTAAATACCTTTCTCGCGAAGGTTTAATTCCAGCACTTCTTTTAATAGATTGATAGTAATATTAGAGATGATTCCAATTTCATAAATATCACCATTAAGTTGCGATTCCAACTCTCGATTTTTTTTAATTATCTCAGTCAACTTCATGGCATTAAATCATTACCTGTCCACCATTCACACGAATGATTTCACCACATATAAAGTCGGATTGCTCAGTCGATAAAAAAACAACTGCTTTGGCGACGTCTTCGGGCGTAGCCAATCGCCTAAGCGGTGTTTTAGCAGCTGTCACCATTCTGATACGCTCAGGCACTTCAGATATTTGTTCGGTATCAGTCATTCCGGGACTTACCATATTGACGTAGATTCCTTTTGGAGCAAGGTCATGTGCCAATGATTTACTAAATCCCCTGAGTGCGCCCTTTGCTGAAATATATGGAAGTAAATTTGCCTCTGGCGCGTCTACGTATTGAGTATCCATATTTATTATTTTGCCGTAACGTTCCTGTACCATATATGGAACAACAGCTCGCACAAGATTAAATGTTCCAAGAATTTGATGTTTTAAGTGCGCCTCAAAATCATTCCAAACCAAGTCAAAAAAATTAATTGCTGCAATTTTAGTAGTCATGCAGTTAACTAAAACTGATATAGACCCAAGACGCCTAATAACCCCATCAATCATGTCGTATACCGATGACAGATCGGTAACATCGCACGCCACATTGGAAGCTCTACCTCCGGCATGTCTAATCTTTTCTGTCAAAGCAATTGCAAATTCAGAATTCTTATTGTAGTGAATAACAACTTCAAAACCAGCAGCAGCTAATGCAAGGCAAACAGCTGATCCTATTCCGCCGGAACCACCAACAACCAAAGCAGTTTTTTTTGAAAATCTGTTTACAGTTGAGTCAATGGATTCAGGTTCTTGCTCCACAACTTTAACCTTTGCAACACCTTGCGTTACCTTTTGCCTATGCTGATTAATAATATCCGTCTTTAACTCTATGACTCTTGACCGATCATCCTTCTTAATTACTTCAGCATAAATGCTAAGAGTATCGCCTACGCGAACGGGCAGAAGAAATTCAAGATTCTGAGAAAACCACAGAGAGCCATCACCCGGCAACTTAGTTCCAATTATTGTAGAAATAAAAGATGCGCCCAGCATTCCATGAACTACTGGTTTTTTAAAGCTAGTTTTAGCTGCAAAATCTTCATCTATATGGAGTCGATTATCGTCGCCAGTCAACTCAGTAAACTTACGAATATCATCCCTAGTAATTGTATGAATTAAGACAGTAGACTGCCCAACTTTAATAGAATCAAATTTATTCACAATACGCTCATTATTACGTAAAACGTCATATTAAATAATGGTAAAACCTGTTATAGGCAACCTTTTGATAGTAGATGTTTTATGAATATCGAGATAGTATCATAAAAAACTTTTTCAAATGATACCAGATTTGTAGTTTTAAAGTAGAAATATTAAGGACGGATAATAAATATTTCCTTGCACCGAAATCGCAATCCAAATCATAATTATTAGAATTTAATACAGGTTTTTCAATGTAACAAATTGCATTCTTTACTATGTATATTCTAAATTGCTTTTTTCTAATCAAAACAGAAAAAATTAAATCTTCACAGTATGCCTTTCCAGAAAATGGAAAATGAACTTGGTTAGGTAAATCATCCCTGTGAAATAAAATACAGCCCCCAGCCAACCATTCTGATTCATGATAATTATCTAAAACATTAGAAAAATTAACTCCATACCCATAACCTATAGAACTAATAGTAGCAGGCTTTGTCTTAATAAATAAAAACAAAGATAATAATTTATTCAAGAATGAGGGCTTATTGTATGCGTAAGATCCGTCAGTAAAGAAAAAACTAGGTCCAACAATTCGCCTACCAGTCAATCCCTTATAGGCTTGCAATAAAGAATCGAAACAATAATAATCAACAATTATATCGTCATCTAATTGTATGACAAATTCTGTCTTAGTTAGACCAAAACCATAAATACGTTGATTAACTTGACCCATAAAATCAACATACACATATTTTACTTGATTAGCCCTATATTCAATAACATTAGATCGGTAAACTTTTGGTATTACAACTATTATCTCGGAAGGCAATATACTAGAAGAATATATAGATTTAATCGTGTCATAAAGACTTGCAGAACCAATAGTTGCTATTACAATAGAAAATGAATCACTCATTATTATACCAAAATAATGGAAATAAAAAAAATCCAGCAATATAACTATTTAAATGATTATTAGTTAGCATACAAGTCATGATTGCACACAAGCTAATTAAATATCTCTTTTTTATAAATTTGTAAATTAATATGTAAACAAAATAAAGAAAAGAAAATAATAAATATAAGTATAAATTTATATCACTGAATACATTGTTAATTAGATTGCCAATCTTATCGTGATAAAGAGCTTGAAAGCGTATATCAAAAGAATAAAAAAATAAATCAATATTAAAATTATATACTAATAGTCCTGGGAAAATTATAAGATGAATTATTGCCGCAAATATAAAACCTAAAGTTATTAATAACCAATTATTTTTAAAAAAATCAAATTGAATTAAGCTAAAACCTATAAATGCAATAAGTGCAGATTTAGATCCAGAAAAAAAGACTAGATATCCAATTAAAAAAATAGATAACTTTGATAATATCAGCCCGCTATAGATATAAGCCATGAAAACGATTATTATCATCGATAAAATAGCGCTACTATAAAAGATACCATTGGGTCTTACCTGATTACTGTTGTAATCATCAAATTTTTCAAATAATATATTTGTTAAATCAATGTTTACAAAAAAGTTTTTGTTAACCTCTTCTATATAAAAACTATTCCAATAATGAACGAATTCTAGAACGCCTGTTATCTGTATTATTATTAATATTGCTGATAAATAAACTACAAACTTTAATAATTTACTAATATTGTGTATATATCCTTTTATGTGAATGTAATATGATATTAAAAATACTTGGATTATGCCTAAATAGAATTTAATTTCTGGATTAATGAACCATATTAATATTGAAAAACTAATTACTAAGGCTACAATGTAATTTATTAATATTTTATTTTTAGTAACTAAACAATCCATAATTACTAAAATATTAATAGATAAAAATAATATTATAGAGAAAGTATTATTATTTAAACCAAATGATGAGTTTGATAAATTTGAGTGTAGGATTGTTAATAAAGTTATAAAATATATCACTTTAAAGCTCTATAAATTGCAGTCTTCATAGTGTATACATTCGCATTTGAATTATCAAGAGCCATTCTATCTAATACATATTTTTTGTTGAATGAGGCACTGCCAGAACTCGTTAATATCCTACAAAAGAGATTTAGTGACATTAAAAGTTTAATCTCTCTCTCAGAATTAGTTCCATTTGTAAAAGCAAAAAAATTTGTAGAGTTATTGTATTTCTGCAAAAATTCTTCATTTTTAATTATTTGAGATCGAATTTCATCAATACTTAAGACTCTTGAATCAAAATGCTGATAATAATGATTGGCAAATGCTATATATTTGCTATTTTGAAACATATGCAAATCGGACTCACTAGCTATTGGACCCTGATAATTAAGAACTAATTCTCTAAGCTCTGGACAACAAATTAAATTTAGATATTCTGAAACCTTAATATGATGGTGGAAATTTTTTTTTATGCTTAGATAACTGTATTGATTTTTATTTTCTTCAAGATATTTCGCAACAGCAGAAACCATTGGCTTGTTTTCTAGTATGTGACCCATGTTCAAAAATACTACCGAGGGAATCCCATTTAAATTAAGATAATATAAACCATTTTTGAATGTACCCTCAAAGCCATCATCAAAAGTGATAATTGCAGCATTTTTAGGTACGCAAAAATTTGGATCAGCTAAAGACCTAATATCAATTATTTCAAAATTTCTCTTTATGAAATTTATTTGTGTTTTAAAGTTTTCTATATTCACAAATAAATTATAATTTTCACAAAATTTACTGGGTTTGTTTGTTATATTATGATAACAAAATATTATTATTTTATTTTCCAAATTTCTAATTAATGTTTTTTCTCCAATAAAAAACCCAACAATTGTATTTATGTTTTTTCTTAATAATATTTTTATTTTTTTATACATTGTCAGTACATCCAATACCAAACTTTAAATTATATGATTTAATAAAATTATCACTTATTTCAGTGTTATTTTTATAAATTATTATTGGTATATTATTTTTTTTTAAAAAAAATAATTGATTTAATTTCATTTTACGATAAGAATTGCTGTCTGTCCAAATTACTAATGCATCAACATATTTAAGCTTTGTTAATGCTTTTACACATTTATTTGCTGCCGAATTATTTAAACAAAATATATCGCAAATAATTAAATAATTAATATTATTAATTTCTTTTAATTTATATATTATTACTCCATTTATTCTATTATTTAGATAATTTTTATAATAAAAATAGCTTCCATTTAATATATATCTAAATTTTATATAGTTAAAATCTTTAAGTAACATAAAATCAATATTTGCTTTTGGCATTGATTTAATCAGAACTTCATATTCTTCTTGAATTAAACTTTTAATATTATCTAAATTTTTTATTAATGGCTTTTTAAAATTTATTTTTAAATTTGTTTTTGATAGAATTTTTTTAATAAAATATCTTGTTTTACATCTAAAGTATGAATTAATTCTGAAATTTTCTGTGGGTACAAATCCCAAATGTTTGGTGTAGCCAGGATATGAGTTTTCATTTGGTGTACCATAGATAATCTGTATTCCGTCATTTATTGCGGCATCCCTCACCATTGTTAGCAACCTACCAAACATACTTTTATTAACGTATGAATCGCTATTATTATCATAATGGTAATTATTTTTTGGTCTTAACCTTCTATATATCGGATCGGTATATGTATCCCCCACTTCGGCAACTATTGTTTTTACCCCGTTTATTAAGGCAGTTTTTTTGGTAAGTGAAGCAGTTCCAACGACTTCATTATTTAATATCGCTACAGCTAAGTATCCACTACCGGATGGATTTTCATTGCTGAGCTTTCTATACATTCCTTCAAACGTCCATCCAATATCACTATTTGACTTGTTTAAGAAATCTACAGCCGTTTCAAGATACTGTAAATCATAGTCTAAGATAGTTTGATAAGTTTTTTCCGACACTTTTTAGCAATCTCTTTTTGAAAGTACATCAACTAAATTTTTATATGAAAATGGCGTATACGACTCTTTACAGTATTTTATTATTTTTTGGAAACAATGATCATCTCTATATGCTTTAGAAAATATACCTGCTATTAAATCTGTAGGCTCGAAGACCTTGAGGATATAATCATTTATATCAAAAAGTGGATTAATATCAATTTCATCACGTATACCAAAATAAATTGGCTGTATTCCGTATGTAACAGCCTCCATCACAATACTTGAACCTCTATACAAAATGTGTGTTGATCTTAGAAAATCTGTTGAAATATCAGAAGAAGAAACTTCAACATTTTTTGGCAATCGATTAATGTTAATTGCTTTTCTTTTAATACTGGGATGCAATCTTAATAAAAATTTAATTTCAGGATTTACTTGTGCTGATTTAATTAGAAATTCTTTTATTATATTAAATTCACTATTAATTCCTTCGGGGCATACAGAAATTACTACTTCTTTATAATCTTTAAACCCAGTTATATTATTATTTTTTCTCGCCCTATGAGTGCCAAGTAATCTTATCATTGAATATTTATCAACATTTGTTTTTTTTAGCTTTTGATATGAAATTTTTCCCGAAGTTAATATAATATCAGGGTTATAGTTTGATTTTAAATTTCTGCAATTTGCATGTTGTAAATAAAATATGGGTGCATGCTGGTATCCCATACATATTATTTTTTGATTAGATTTTCTTGCATTAGAAAATACAAGTCTTTCCCAAGCATGTCCTTCGTATGTAGTTATTAAAAATTTTGGATCTAATTTTTTTACCAACTCACCTATTTGTATGCCTATTCTATAGGCACCCCTTGTTTCTTTTGTAATAATTTGATCTAGCAAATTTTTAAAAAAATTATCCAATAAACTATTTGTGGTAATTTTCTTTGCTAAATTTAAAATACGAATTCTCTCTAAATATAATGTTTTTAGTATGGAATATTCTGTTTTAATTGAAAGTACTTTTGGCAATATTAGATGCTCTATTTTTTCGATAAGATATTTATTTTCTGTATTTTTTTTATAACCCGATGTATGATCTATATAAGCAATTAATACTTTATATCCTTCATTGGCAAGACTTAATGGCAAATTTCCGAAATATAAATCATCATTATATTTCTTTAAATTATTTAATCTATGACTCACTATAAGAAAATCAATTCTGCTATCAGTTATTTTTTTTTCATAAATTTGTAAAATCTTTAATGCTACAATAAAAATATGAAATAATTGTGATAATAATATAAAAGATCTAGTAATTATTGATTCTAATTTATAATTTACGGAATATCTTCTGTTGAATATTTTTTTATACTTAATTAAAATTTCTGGGTGAGGCCTGATAACATGCAACCAAGAAACTGCAACTGTGGAATCAGTTGCCTCCTTTTCCAAAAGGGTTTGATCGCAAATATTACATAACCATTTAAACTGTTCTTCTGTCAATTATTAAATCCTTAATTATTTTTCTTAATAAATAACTTTATTTATCAAAAATTTCTTATTTATTTTTAATTTATTTAAAAATTTATAAATTGATGTTTTTATATTTTTCTAACTAGATGTCCATTTCTTTTTCAGCAATACCTTTTATTTCATTTAAGCTTTCAATTATGTACTTTTTATTACATAGATATTTATTTATTTTTTTATAATAGTCTTGATTTAGATTTTGATTATTTCTATCATAAAATTCTATGAATTTGAATCCTGCATTAATAGAAAATAAATGATCAATTAAAGTATCCCCAATGTAAAAATATGACCTTTGGGTTTGATCCAACTTACTTCTTAAGAGCTCAGCCGGGGCATTAGTTGGTTTTCCATTTAGAGTATCGTCACATGTTATGAGCACATTTGGATTGAGTTCAAATTTTTCTAGTATTTCTAATGTTGTATATTTAGGCTTTGAGGTTATGATAGACCATTCTATTTCTTCATTTTTTAACCATTCGCAACAATCTTGTAGTCCTGGCATTGACTCAATAATGTCAATATTTTTTTTATTAAATTGAAAATAAATTTCTTTTACTTCGCTCGTTAAATCTTCTATTTTCAAATTTTCACATATTTTTTCAAATGGCAATCCAATATAATTTCTATAAACGCTCCAACCAATTTTAAGATCTAATTTTTTACATACATTTTCCCAGCTAGCTCTCATAAGCGGGATAGAGTTTATTAGTGTGCCATCTAAATCAAATGAAAGATGAATGATCATTAATATTTTCCAAACAATGTGTCTCTTAGCATTAACCTTTTTACTTGTACATAGTCTTCATACGTGTCTACGGCGAGAGATTCGCCAGCTTCTTCAAAGGTCCCAATTTTTAAACCCATTTCAAGGCCTCTAAGTAATTCAACGCCTTCAACCCTCTCCAATGGAGTTTGTGGATGACTTGCAAACTTTATTAATGCGCTGGTGCGAAATCCCACTATACTTAAATGTTTTTTTAGTTTGCCAGCCTCCAAGAATGAATAAGGAGCTGAGGCCCTAGTCATATAGTAGACTTTCCCAGAGCTTTCGATAAGCTTAACTCTATTTGGAGAGTCGCTGGATGAAGATATCGGTAAATATGGAACCACAACATCATTATCTGTTGCTAAAATAAACTTTATAACGTTATCGACCATGGATGGCGCCAACAATGGCTCGTCCCCTTGAATGTCAATCACAATATCTTCATTGTTTAAATTGAGATATCCTGCAGCCTCAGAAATTCGCTCCGTTCCATTCAAATGTTTTGATTTCGTTAACATGAATCGAATGTCATACGTTATGCATGCATGAGCAATATTTAAACTATCCGTGCAGACAATAACGTCATCCAACAATGATGCCATCATTGCACGCTTTGCAACATGTATTACCATGGGCATTCCCAAAATTTCTAAGAGTGCTTTTTCTGGTAATCTTGAGCTTTCAATTCTGGAAGGTATTAGCCCAATTTTTTTTATCATAATTTTTTAAATAAATTGTTAAATCATGCCCAATATCTTTATACAACTAAAGTGCGCACTTAAAACATCTGTATTGATGAAATCCATGCAATTAATTCGTCCTCTCCCGATATAATGGGAATACCATGAGCTGCAGGGTCATTTTTTTGAATTAACCCAATTGGATCATAGTAGATTGATGGTTTCCCAGCCGCTCGACCCAATAAAGCGGTCGATGTAAATGGCATAGAAATTACTGCCGAGCACTTATCAATTATATCTCTTGCGCCCACTAAAGGGTCAATATTTATAAAGTTTTGAGATGTAGATAGTTTATATAAAAAATGTCTATATCTTGGATGAGTTGTAGATTTACTTTTTTGTCGCTTTATCTTTAAGGCAAATTTTGCATTTATTTTCTCACTTAATCTGTCAATATCGGAAAGAAACAAAATAGATGTGTCCGGCACATAGTATTCTATTTCTGGTCCGGTTGGATAGTAAAAACTTTCTCTGTATGCCTGAACATCAAATACTGCAATTGTACTTTTAGCTATCAAATAATTAAATTCAAGCTCGGATTGAAACCAAATATCCCCAACAACGGTAATTTCGACCTTATCTAGAGTCATTTCTTTAATAAAGTCAGCCTGCCTCTTATCCCAAACCAAGTATCTTGCCCAGGTTATTGATTGCCACCCATAAGGTGGAGAAGTCTTCCCATTTGGCAGCATAAAATTTTCACAATTTGTGGAATAAAAATAAAAAATTATGGAAGAACCGAGTGCTTCAGCCTCATAAGTCCAAAGTGGTCTATAAATCCATCCTGAGTTATTAAAGAAATACTGTATCGCCAACCTCGATGGATTATTGTAGGTTATTCTGCCTAAGACGGCAGCTTGATTCAATAAAAATGCATGCCACCATCTCCCTCGAAGCATGTCTAAAAAAGCAAATAGCGATACAGTCAATCCCCACCATAAGTATTTGAATGCTGAGCCCATACCACATAAGCTTGGTACTGGAGAATTTTGAAATTGAACCTTAGCATTGCCAATATTTAATTGAGACTCTCTTTTTTTTACGTTGTGCCTTAAAACATTAACATTTTCATTTCTTTCAGTCCATTGCAAATACCAAGAAAATATATTCTTCTCAGTAGCAGCAGAAATTGGAAAATTGTTTTCATCTAAACCATCAAAGTAAACATATGAACTATGTTTTTCAGGGGAACTTTTTGAGTTAAAATTGTTGATCCCCGATAGAAAGGTTTTTATAATCCTGTAAACCCCAAAAAAAAACCATACAAAAATAATTATTTGCCATAAAAGAGCGCAAAAAAAATTAGAAACACTAAAGCCTTCTAATTCGATAATTTTTCGCCAATAGCCTGGAAGAGGATAAATTACCTTTCCATTTTCTTTGCCAACAGAATGTAATAATGCTTTATTAAGACTTGTCCCACCTATTCTTGCCAAAAGGTACTGTCTTGTTATTTTCTCTGCGTTCTTTAAAGCATTAACTCCAAAAACTCTTTCTGAAAAAAGATCTCTATGTATCGGAAGATTTTTAACTGTAAGAGTCTGATTAACTGAAGCAATGATATTTGAACGTTTGGCATTTTTTAATCTTTGATGACCACGAATGATTCTTCGCAACCTTTTGCGTAAGATCTTTTTTACGATATTTCCAAAAATACCATTGAATACCTTTATTAAATTTTTTTTAATTTTAAACACTCATTTTCCGATATGAAATTTTTAATAGTCTATTATTCACTCGTTGATAATAAATATTTTGGTATGTCAAAAATTTATTTATGTCCAGCGAAAATTAATGATTTTTGAGATGAAATGCCATCTTAAAATTACCGCTTCTTCCCTTCTTAAATCTGGGCCACATACACCGTAAAGTGGCTAATTTTATAGATACTCTCCACAGAACCCTTCCTTAAGTACCTTGATCAAAAAAAAGAAAATTCCAATACAGGATGTCTTAGGGTTAATGTTTATACTTCGCGAATAAATTTTTCTTTTGTGAGGTTACATTTATTTTTTACTGAGACTAATAAAATTACAGCCTTATTATTTAATATAAAAATATAATTTTGATCAATACATAATATCTTTGTGGCTTAAAAAATCTTCATCAAGATTAATTATCTTATTAAGCATTAAATCTCTATAATTTCCCAACTTAAAGCAGTACCTCGCTTTATTTTTTTTCCGGCTCTTTTACCAATAAAAATATCAATGTATTTAGGCGGCAATCCTAAACCAGGTCGAATTGCTCGAATATTTTCATTTGTGAATAGTTCACCTGCAGCGACATCCTTCACCACATAAAGTGATCGCCTATATTGGAGTGACTTTTTCTCGGCCTCAGTAGGACCATATTCAATACACCCCAATGCTTTCCATGCACGCTCGGACTCAATGACGAGCCCAGTCATTTCACTTGGCTCCATTGAAAATGAGCTATCTACACCCCCATCGGCACGATTTAAGGTGAAATGCTTTTCTATAACCGACGCCCCTAGAGAAACACTAGCGACTGAAACACCTATACCCATAGTATGGTCTGATATACCAACCTCACACTTAAATAACTCCCGTAAATGAGGAATAGTATTTAAATTTGTACTTTCAGGGGTTGCGGGATAGGTACTAGTGCATTTAAGTAAGATAATTTCTTTACAGCCAGTATCTCGAGCTGTTCGCACTGTTTCATCTAATTCAGCTATAGAAGCCATACCCGTAGAGATAATCAATGGCTTGCCGGTAGCAGCTACCTTGCGTATTAATGGTAAATCAGTATTTTCAAAGGAGGCAATTTTGTAGCACGGTACACCTAAAGTCTCCAAAAAGTTTACAGATGACTCATCGAAAGGAGTACTAAAGGGTATCATCCCCAGAGTACGAGCTCTATTAAATATAGCCTCGTGCCATTCCCAAGGCGTACTTGCTTCTTCATATAACTTATAAAGCGAGACTCCTTTCCACAAGCTCTTGCTATCAGTGACTCTAAATTCTCGCTCATCTAAATCAAGCGTCATAGTATCTGGAGTATATGTCTGAATCTTCAATGCGTGGGCTCCAGTTTTCGCTGCGGCATCCACTATTGCTAAAGCACGCTCCAATGATTGATTATGATTTCCGGACATTTCAGCAATTACAAAAGGTGGCTGATCCTGACCAATTTTTCTTCCCGCAATATTTATCATTTATTAACCCCACTCTTTTTATTCATCAAAAATTGCAGCCTCTTGAATTCTCACCATAATTTTATTCTTCGGAACTGGTAAATAACTAATCTCTTTTCCTTCAGCCTCCTCTATAGCCCAAAGAAGATCCTTAAATCCTATTCGATGCCTCATTAGCACTGTAGATGAAAATCTAGGATTGATTTCAAATACTCGTGGACCTTGATCTGTTAGGCGCAATTGAATATTCATGGCGCCCCTTAGATTAAGCCCATTAGCAATCTGCTCACACATTGTTCTGATTTCTTCATTGTCAATAATCTTAGCCCAACCAGTAAAGCCACCCGTTAGTCGCCTCATCATCAAAAGACTATATACACATCCATCAGTGCGCCTATATACTGCACACGTTATTTCACGGTCCGGCGGCTCAAGCATTTCTTGAAATATTGCATCAGGGTAACGCTTGCTAAGGTAAGTTGCGTCCTCTTTATTTTGAAGCATGAAGACCGACCTAGATCCAGATCCATACCTATTTTTTAAGATGCAGGGATATGCCAACGGCTCACCATTACCCACCGATACAGTCCAAGGAACTGGCAAGCCCAACTTCTCCAATGCCTTTATCGTAGACAGTTTATCAAGACCAGCAGCGATAACTTCTGATCCAGCAGTTATCAATTTAACACTCGATAAATTACTATGAAATGGGGGGGGGAGAACACCCAGCTCTGGCTCAGTCATTGGCAAAAAAAAGTCGACCTGATATTTATCTATAATCAATTCAAGAGACGAAAAATAATCAGGATCTAGTGCACTTGGTATCGTCTCATAAAAATCAACTAAACGATGCCCTCCATGCTGAGAATGCACATCGACTCCAACTAAACATAAGTCCCTTCGACACTCCCGTAAAATCGTGGCAACGCCCTGGGAAATGTCCCCCCCAATACCTGTAATTAAAACTACTGACTTCATTTACGCTCCAGAACATTTGCTAGATATGGCAAACCTGGGTGGCGAACCTTACAGTCTTTAATTAATTCATTCATTTCATAGGCTTCACATCTAAAATCGATAGTGCAAGTTTCAGTATCAAAAATCGCCCAGTGTGCGCCTGGCTTTCGATTTCTGGGTTGCCCGACGGAGCCTGGATTCACAAGGCGTGTGGCTCCCATCATGCTCATCATCGGATAATGGGTATGGCCCATTACAATTAAATCGTAACCGCTATTAGAAAATTTTGTAATAAACTCATCTCTAGCATTGGGATAAATATACTCATCCAAATCCCATGGCGAGCCATGGCACAGTAGAATTTTAATGCCGTCAAATGAAAGATTTATTGGATGCTCTAATTCACATAATCGCCCTATCTGCTCAGAGCTAAGCTCCTCAATTGCAATCCTAAGACCGCTTCCATAGCGAGCATCTACTGAAACTAGATAATTGGGATCTTTAAGGGCAATTTTCAACATCTCCTCATGATTTCCACGCACAATGAATGTATCCCATGCATCAAGCATTTCAACCACTTTTAGTGGAGAAAAATAATATCCTATTAAGTCGCCAGTAATGAGCAACTTCTGAACATTAGCGCAAGTTGCCGCATCAAGGACCGCACGTAGAGCATAAGCATTTCCATGAATATCCCCCATTAAACCTAATTTCATAACCTCATTACTCTTCAATTATGCGAGCAATAATTGTTATATCACGTCCCAATCCAACCCTAAACATTGCGCGATAGTAATCCAAGTATCGGCTAAGGCCATACTTTCCAGACAGTAAAATATCATGCTGCATCCTTGCCCTATTAGCCTCAAACCCATTTTCTTTATCGGTAATATAATTTGAACCGGAATGAAGAAGGAAAATGTCAATCGGAAAATCTGAAAATGCATCGATAATTTCGAATCTCTTGCTACTTAAAAATCTTACTAGAGACTCAGCATTAAAGTAATTCAAGTGGTCTGGTGGTACAAACCAAAATTCATTAGTGATATACCCCTCTTTTTTGGCCAAAAGCTGTATGTCAGAATAATCATTGGGCACGGTAATGGCCACCACTCCATCAGGCTCGAGTAATTTCTTTATTTGCTCCAAAAAGAGATCGGGGTTTAGTACATGCTCCAAGACATTTGTAGATGCACAAATTGAAAATTTTTTACCCGAAGCAATTAGCGTAGCAAGAGAATCAAATACATCGCCCTTAATGAGGTCTGGCATCAAGTGAGGAAAGAATTTATTAACTCCAAAATCAGAGAAATCAACGCCGGTAACTTTGGAGCCGGTAATCTTTGCTTCGTTAAGCAAAAAACCTTCCCCGGCTCCAATATCAAGAAATGTGTTTCCTTTTAGTTTTTTAAGTGCGTTAATTGCGTGAATAAGAGCCTTAGATTTTAGAAATTTATAATCGAGATCTAAGCTTGAATACTCAGTTTGATAAGTGGTTGATTTTGGATTTTGATAATAATTTTCAGCATAATAAGTTTTTAATTCATCGGACGAAGGCAGTGGCCTTGTTGAGATATAGCCTTCTTTATTTTGATGTGGTGTAAATTTGGTATTCATAAATTTTTTTATTTAACTATCGTAAAACTATTAAATAGCATTCATATTTTCTATAACTCGCCTGACGCCAAGACCATCGCACAGATCCATTCCCTCGCCTATTTTTTTCAACAAATTTGGGTTATTAATTTCTGATTTCAGGGCGCGAAAGATGGCTTCGGCCGAAACACTATCATGCTTCCCTAGATAATTAACTATACCCTTTTGATTTAATATTTGAGATATTAACTCCTGATTTTCAGCAACTGAGATAAGAATGCTTGGTAAGCCAACACATATTCTTTCCCAATTTGTAACTCCACCAGCACCAATAGCGATATCCGCTGCCGCCATCAAAGTTGCCAAATTAGACAAGTGATTATGAATAGTGGTCCGTCCACGCTGATTTGCAAGCAGCCTCAAAGAATCATGATGCGCATAAGATGGGCCCACTACAATATCCACATAAATAGAATTAAGTTCATTACAACATAGCGCCAATAAACTGCGCTCAGTTAAATTAAATACATCTGACCCGCCAAAGTATATAAAAACTCGAGAAATTGTTGCGGTTGGATACTCTCTAATAGCCCTAAACTTAGCATATGCTTCGTTTAACAAAGCAAATTTTGGACCCAAAAGTTTTTTACATTTATTCCCTACTAAATTATTGTATCTAGAGTTATCTTCGTAATTCTGGTCTAGCAATAAATCGCAACTATGGTTACGATTTGCCAAATCATCTATCACCATCAATTTCTTGCAGTGATTTTTCATTGCTATTTCCCATTTTAAATCTAGAAAGTAATGATCAACTACAATCCAGTCGTAAACACCTTTTGCTAGAATTGCTTTTTTTGCTTCACTGACATCGTCAGCCCAATTAACCTGTCTACCAGTAGCCGAGCTATAAGCAATTTCATAAGTTAGATACCCTCTTGCCTCAATTAATTCTATTAAATTTCCATCAATTTTTTTGCATATAAATTCGACAGTATGTCCATTGCTTTTAAGGCTATCTGCCAAAGTTAAACATCTCACTACGTGGCCAGCTCCAAACTGAACAGATGCGTCTGTCCGAATCAAAATTTTCATATCAATGAAAGGTGCCTCTAAATCTTTGCTCGAAATACAGGCTTAGCAGGACGCCCAACCAATAAGGAATTTGTGGTGCCAATTTCGATAGCCCTTTTGTAAATCACACAAGACTCATCGAACGCCCTTGCTATATGATCTATTTCTGGTTGCTGATGAGACCATGTTGGATAAAACATTCCTTGATATAAAACTCCATTGGCGATCATTTCTTGCATCATTAAAGTGCGATAAAAATCATCAGTCTGTCCATGGGCATTTAAACAAGAAACCACAAATAGACATGGGTACCCTATTATTTTAAGAAAAGACTCTAATTTGTGATTTTTAATAATTTGTTCGAGTCGCAACCTTAAAGCATTCCCTCTTGCCCAATTACTTTCAATCATGTCATGAGTTTTAAAAGCATTTATAGTCGCAAGCATTGCCGCAAGGCCAGTAGACTCAGCGCCGTGAGTGGAAGAAATCAAAAATAATTTATCAGCACCCTCCGCTCTGATACCTCCAAGCTCCATAATTTCAGCCCGGCCAGTTAATGCACAAGCTGAAAACCCATTGGCAATTCCTTTGCCCCAGGTATACATATCTGCCTGTACTCCAAAATAATTATGAGCCCCAGTCGTGCTCCACTTAAAACCAGAAACCATTTCATCCAATATCAATAGAACGCCATGTTCTCTACATAAATCAGCAACTTTATGTAAAAAATTATCCTGAGGTGGATCAAATTTAACTGGCTCCATAATTAAACAGGCGATATCTTTGCCCTCATTTTTTAACAAATGCTCAACCGACTCTATATTGTTATAGCTAAATAGCGATGTCATTGATCTCACATGCTGCGGAATACCTGCATCGCATGGCGTGGTGCTAATAAACCAGTCATCAAAACTAAAGAAATTATGCTCCTTAGCAATGGCCACCTTATTTCGGCGCGTAAAAGCTCGCGCTAACTTTACTGCGGCAGTTACAACGGTAGAACCGTTCTTAGCAAACTTAACCATATCCCCAGATTGCACAGTGTCTAAAAATACTTCCGCAGCTTTAAGCTCAAGACTGGCTGGCCTTTGAAAATTAGTCCCTTTATAGGCTACATCGCATACAGCCTTAGCAACCGGCTCATATCCATGCCCAATACAAACGGAGGTCAAACCCATGCTGCAATCGATGAATTCATTTCCATCAAGATCCCAAACGTGTGCCCCTTTGCCATATTCGATCGCTGAGGGTGCATTTATAGGAAACTGGTCATCACCCTTTGAATAGGTATGTGCACCTCCTGGAATAAAGCCATGAATACGGGAGGAAAACTGGTGGGATTTGCTAAAGTTGGTAATTTTTTTCATAACTCGTGCCATGAAAGTAAATTATAGAATGGGGTTCTATCGATACATCGTGGAATAGCCCACTTCTGTATAAGGGTAGGTCAACTCAATAAGATTGGGGTTGGCATCCAAAAAGTGTACAATTTTTGCAATCGAAATCATTGGGGCCTGATCTTTAAAATGGGCATACACCCTCCTACACACTGTTAAATCCTCTGGATTGTCAACCGTTAATCTAAGATCTTTTCTGATTAATTCAGTTGGCGCATCAAGTCTATGAATTCTAAACACGTCAGGATTTTCTCGAATATAGAGCGTACAAAGTTCAGATCGATGTTGCTCATCCCCTTTTGCATGCGATTCTTGCAACGCTTGCAGGGAGAGAATTTCAAAGCCGCACCCATCAACCACATGGTCCATAAAGGTTGCATCAGCCATCATAGCCCGATGGGTTTCCCAAGACTCTTCTACAGGCTCATAAAATGGAAAAGGTGACTCGCTCGTAACTCGAAAAATATCAGTTGCATTAGACAAAATTCCACATGCTACCAACCTGGATAATACATCCACCTCATCACCAACTACATATCGCAGACTCTTTTCATCAGCAATGCGAATAAATACTTCGTTCTCAGCACCTTTAGAGACGCCCAGGATAATCTCATCAATGCATTTAATTTCTTGCAGGCAGGAAATTATATTATCGATAACTCGCGTTCCACTTTCCACATCTAAATTTTGAACTGGCTTACCATAAAGGCGTGAGCCTTGATTTCGGCATGCAATTGCAGCAACTAGGCGTCTCTTCATTTGCTATTCACTCAAGGTGAGCAAATGTTATAGGTTGATTATGTGCCAAGGATTTTTTTAATTTTAAGTTATACACTTTGCCAATATCGGTCACAATATGCTTTGCAGAGGTTCTCTTGAGCCCTAAATCATTGGGGCTGATTACAGTTCCTAACTCTAGGTTTCTACTAGCCACAACATGTCTTCGAATTTTTTTTCTATATTCCTGCTCACCATTACTCATGCCAAAATCCTCTATAAGACTTGATACCCCCATAGCAGAGTAGCACTCTTGCATAGTTTGGGTAAATTCTAAAAACTCATCAGGATTTAAGGCAGATTCATAATCTTCTAATTTCATCACCTTGCCAAGGGTCAAATGTTTTTCGAGCACTCTAGCACCGGCTCCAATAGCTGCAGCTGCCAATGCATACTTTAGAGGAGTATTTTGTTCGGCATGATCTGCAAACCCAATAGCTACCTCTTGGCTAGAATCTTTAAACCTATTAGCTAGCAATGCAACTCTCGATATTTGATTATCCGAAGTAAGAGTCGGATAACCTTGAAAACCTAGCAGAATAATTACCTGTTTTTTTGATAATATTTCCAGAGCCATATCTAACTCAGCAAGATAAGCACCGCCAGCACCTAATAACACCTTTTTAATAGAGCTATTAGCAACCTCATTCAACAGGCCAATATTAGCAATATCCGTACCATGAAGTTTTATAGTTTTTACCCCAATTTTTTCGGCCAAATGAAGGCTTCGAGTTCCAAAAACATCAATTTGTAGTTCAATTCCCAGATCTAAGGCCAGAAGTGCTAAATGTTGCCAAACATCATCTGGCATTTCAAGAGATTTAAATAAGTTGTAATGTTCATAATCTGGCGTAGCTAATTCATCTGCATATACCATCTGATACTTAGCGGCACTAGCACCACTACTAACCGCTGCTCTCATTAGTAATCGAGACTGCTCTGGATTTCCCTCAAAGCCCTGAGCTAGTTCTGCAATAATTTCAATTGACATTATTATGAATTTTCTCGTAAAGTATTATGTGAAAAAATAGTTAATGACGCCTTAGTTTTAAGAATGGCATTTCAATCACTTTATAGCTGATTATTGCGATCACTATCGTAGTTAGTAATATTACTACAGATATATAAAAAGGTTGCTCTTCGATATTATCTACAAATTTCATTAATAAGGGATGCCATGCGTATATTCCATATGAAAGGGCGCCCAAAAAACCAAAAATTAAATAAACTTTATTTTTACAGGTGACTTGGTTAATGCTTCCGTGCGCAATTATGAGAATCAGTATTAAAGCATCAATCAAGAGAATTCCATCGGACGACCAATATATATTTGGATTTTTATGATATAAAAAATTGGAGAGGCCCAATAAAAATATGCTCATGGAAATACAAAGCACTAAGCGCGTGTTGCTTGGCTTAATTCCAGAAACTAGGGAGCAGCCAATTATTCCAATAAAAAAGTGGGGAAGATTGGACACAATGTTTCTCCCATCCCAACTCCACCCATATTTAATTACTAGAAAATCTTGCAGCCAAACCAAGATCACGTATAACAGCAAACCTACTACTAAAGCTAGTCTCTTATTTAAGATGTAAAATAGCAAAACTAAAGCAGGGGCAATTAAATAAAATTGGATCTCTATGCCAAGCGTCCAAAATACGCCACTTAAGGTATAGCTGTGATTAAACTGAAGCCCGAACAGTTGGGAGGGAATATCTTTAAATCCAAGTACGCTTTTGCCACTTAAAGTAAATTCTATCGCCCATGTAAAAAACGAAATGCAAATGAATAATGGATAAATTCTCAGAAATCGATTAATATAAAAATTTTTAAGACTTTCAACACCAAAGTTATATTTCTTGTGGATAAATCCATATGCAATTACATACCCCGATATTCCAAAAAAAATCCAGACCGACGTTCTTCCCGGTATGTTAATAAGAGGCGATAAATCACCTGCTTGGTATGCTCCAAAACCATGCCAAAATACAACAAATATAGATGCTAGTCCTCTAATAATAAGCAATAAATCCATTAGTTCTCACTAGCAACGCTTAGGAAATTTATTATATTCAATTTAGTAGTGGCCAATTGGCTGGATTAATTAAATCTAAGTCATCAGATCTAAATTCATCGGGAATTTCTATTGCGGTCTTTTGCATTCCGTCAATAATTTCTAATAGCTGATTTTTATTCTCCACCCCAACCAAAATGCGATCAACTTGAGAAAAGGAGGAAGCAAAACCTAGACAAGCTTGCAAGGGTGTCGCATTTATATCCAACAACCATTCATGCCATCTCTTCCACAGTGGAGACCATCGATCAAATTGTTTGGGTCTGTCGTTTTGCTGCATCAAAAGTAATCCCTGAAGAAAAATGGATCTAACATGCAACTCAATTCCTGAAGATTTTAGGCGATTTGCCCAGTCCGATAAAACTACCCGTCGATCAAATGGGTTCAAAGGGGACTGGATTATATCAAAATTGAAACGTGGCAAAAACAATTCAAGTGATGAAGGATCATATATAGAGATACCCATCTTATGAATAAGTCCATCAATTTTCAATTTCTCTAAAGCGCGATATATGGCGTCACCATCTCTCTCAAGCAATTGCGCCGGTCGGTGAAGTAGCAATCCATAAATCCGCTCAACCCCCAGCCTCTGAAGAGACTTTTCAACCGCCATATAAACTTCATTAAAGATATTTTCGTGAGTGCCTGTAAGTTTCGGTAGCTTGGAAATAACTTGCCAATCGGGTATGCCAATTCTCCCAAGACGCTCTTCACAATCTCCGTAAGCGATAGCAGTATCTAGCATATTGACAGAATGCACTCTAGCTATCTGTAGTATTTCTCTAACCTCGACCTCACTGGGCTGCCCCCTAATATTGGCTACTCCATATTGCATGCCAAACTGAGCTGTTCCTAAAGCTAGCTTCACCCCACTAAATCCTTAAAAATAGAAATGATATATTCTTGCTGTGAATTTTCTAATCCATAAAATAATGGGATGCTTAACGTTTCTTCATAATAGTTAATAGCATTAGGATAGTCGACTAGACTTAAACCCCGCTTTTGATAATATGGTTGCAATGGGACTGGTATGTAGTGAACTTGACTACCAACTCCCCTGTCTTTAAGCTCCTTCATTACTCTCGTCCTACTCTTACCAAGCACATTGAAATCAATCCTCAGAACATAAAGATGATGGCCACTAAGGTCCCGTCCCATAACCTGCGCAGGCCGACAATTTCTAAAGGTGGCAAAGGCCTCATCATACTTCTTTGCCAAGTTACGCCTACGCGTAATGAACTGATCTAATTTTTTGCACTGCGAGAGTGCTAGTGCGCACTGCATCTCAGTTATTCTGTAATGAAAACCTAGTTCCTGCATTTCGTAGTACCAAGGATTAATCTCACCGTTAGTTTGAGCTTGGAAAGTCAACTCCATTGGATCATCCAGTTTGTTAATTCCATGGCTACGTAGGCGCAATAGTTTGCGGTAAATAGCCTCATCATTCGTAGTAATCATCCCTCCCTCGCCAGCTGCAATCGCCTTAACTGGATGAAATGAAAAAATGGTCATTAAGGAATGAACGCAGGATCCAATTTTTTTTCCATCGGGATAATGGGCACCTAAAGCATG
>JACCED010321966.1_pt1 | contig 28711 bp, 22 predicted proteins | sample 7455021 | NCBI WGS metagenome assembly JACCED01 (sample SAMN15323456, study PRJNA562643) | freshwater metagenome | isolation source: river surface water | place: USA:Blue River Watershed | collected 2017-08-19 | reverse complement strand
CGCGCGCCCAGATGCGGAGGATGGAGGAGAGCAGGCGCAGAGGCATGCGCGGACCCTCGGAGCTTTGGTGTTCAAAGAGGAGGTAAATGAATGCGTCGGATTGGGCGAGTTTGAGCGAGAAGAGCAGATCGCTTTCAGACACGGCGAAATGCGGATCGACAAAGGTTGAGGACTCGAGGCGGAGGGAATTCCAGTCGGCGGCGTGTGAGATTTGTTCGGGCAGATAGTTTTGAAAGAAGCCGCGAGCGTTGTCGGGGTTGGAGAAGGTGGCTTTGAGGAGTTTGTCGTTTGGGTGAGGGATGGGTTCCTCCGGCATGTGCTCTTTGAAAGAGTCGCAGATGGAGGGGGAGACCGCCCTCAGCCGTTGGCCGAAGAAGGTCGGGCAGAGGACTGAGGGTGTGATCAGGCTTCGGAGATCAGCCGGCTGCGTGCTGAGGACGGAAGCGGTTTGTTTGTAGTTGAGTCTGTGTATGCGTGAACTAGCGTACTGAACGATCAGTCCGTTTACAAAGTCTTCCGACACGATCCAGAATAAGCTCGGGCGTTGCGGTCCAGATGAAGGGCTTAGGATTTTTGTTGTTACGGGCGATGAACTCGTCGATGGCGGCGATAAGTTCATCGATGTTTTTGAACACGCCGCGCCGAATGCGTTGTTCAGTGATCTTAGCAAACCAGCGCTCCACTTGATTGAGCCAGGAACCGCTGGTTGGAGTAAAATGAAGATGGTAACGAGGTCGTCTCTTGAACCACGCCGCCACCTTCGGCGTCTTGTGCGTAGCGTAGTTGTCGAGCACCAGATGAATCTCCTTGCCGGCGGGGATGATTTGATCGAGTTGATTTAGGAAGCGCACAAATTCCTGCTGACGATGCTTTTTCTGGCAGCTGCCAATCACTTTTTCAGTGGCGACATCCAGCGCCGCAAAGAGCGAGGTGGTGCCGTGGCGGTAATAATCATGGGTTCGTCTCTGAGCCTGGCCCGGCCTCATCGGCAGCACCGGTTGGCTGCGATCAAGAGCCTGAACCTGACTCTTTTCATCCACGCAAAGTACAACCGCACGAGTCGCTTCCGGAGGATTCAGATACAAGCCAACAATGTCCCGAACCTTCTCCACAAAGAAAGGATCGGTTGAGAGTTTGAAGTTTTCTTGAAGATGAGGCTTCAAACCAAAAGCCCTCCAGATACGCATGATGGCGTTCTGATTGAGACCACTGGCTGCGGCCATGGTCCGAGTGCTCCAGTGGGTGGCATTTTTAGGCCGAGTTTCCAACGTGCGCGTAACAACCGCCTCTACAATTTGATCGGTCAGCTTGCGGGGTTGTCCGGATCGCGGTGCGTCACCCAACGCTGAGAGGCGGCCTTGAAGAAAGCGAGCCCGCCATTTGCATACCGTCTGGACGGTCACTTTGCGTTTGGCCGCAACCGCCTTGTTGCTCAATCCCTCGGCGCAATCCAAAACGATACCGGCGCGCAGTGCCGTACGTTGATCCGTCTTGGGCCGCCTCACCATCAATGCAAGTTTGGTTTTTTCTTCAGGTTGCAAAGCCAATGCATTTATTGGACGTCCAGTGCGCATTTTCCACACCCGCACATCTTATAACTTATTGCACGAATTAATCATTCACCATACCAGGTGCCTTCTGCAGAAAGGAGTTGGAGCAGCTCAAGTGTGAGATTTTCAACCCGCCCCGCGACGACATCGCGCGCGCATTTCGAAAAAGCGGCGAAAAGCAAATCCCTCTCTTGCTTCCCCCAGATGATCCCGCGATTTTTTTTGGCACTCCCTACTCCCGTGACGGGAAAAAAGTAATGCAGCTTATTCACCTTCCCCTGCCTCTTTGGAACCGCGCTTGGATCGGCGGGGTTTGGTTTTTGATGTCCGTGCTTGGGTTTGTTGTGCCTTCTGCGTTGGCTGATGACAAAGCGGAGAAACTTTTCGTGCGGCGCATCGTGCCGCTCCTCCATGAAAAGTGTCTCGCCTGCCATGGCAAGGATGAAGCGAAGATCAAAGGCGGGCTGGACATGCGGACACTTGCTTCCACGCTGAAAGGTGGCGACAGCGAGAAGGCGGGGTTCATCGCCGGCAAGCCGGAGGAGAGCCCGCTGTACCTCGCGGTGACGCGGAAACACAGTGACTGGGAAGCGATGCCGCCGAAGGAGGCGGACAAGCTTTACGCGGAGCAGATCGGCTGGATCAAAGACTGGATTGCGGGCGGTGCGCCTTGGCCGGATGAGGCGCGGCAAACGCAAATCGCCAAGGCAAACGAAGCGAAGTGGTCCGCGGAGGATGGCGTCACGGTGAAGACGACGGGTGCCCTGTCGCCCGAGTGGGCAAATCGGAAATACAAACCCGAGGGCCTGTGGGCTTATCAGCCGGTGCCTAAGATGGAAGGAGAGAAACTCCTGGATGAATTCATCACGGCGAAGATGCCGGCTGGCCTGAAGCCTGCGCCTGCGGCTGACGCTCGCGCGTTGATCCGACGTGCTTCATTCGACCTCACGGGCCTGCCGCCGACGCCGGAAGAGGTCGCTGCGTTTGCGAGCGGTTACTCAAAAGACGCGAATGCGGCGGTTAAGGGACTTATCGAGCGCCTGCTCGACTCCCCGCACTACGGCGAACGCATGGCGCAGCATTGGCTGGATGTGACCCGCTACGCAGACTCGTCGGGCTTCTCGAATGACTACGAGCGTGGCAATGCTTGGCGGTATCGTGATTACGTGGTGCGCGCCTTCAACGTCGACAAGCCCTATGATCAGTTCATCAAGGAACAGATCGCCGGGGATGAGATCGACGCAAACGACCCGGAGAAGATCATTGCCACGGGTTTTTTGCGCACGGGACCGTGGGAGCTCACCGGCATGGAGGTCGAGAAGATCGCCCGCCAGCGCTTTCTCGATGATGTGACCAATAGTGTGGGCGAGACCTTCCTTGCGCATTCGTTGCAGTGCGCCCGCTGTCACGACCACAAGTTCGACCCGGTGCCCACGCATGATTACTACTCGATACAGGCGGTGTTTGCGACGACCCAGCTCTCGGAACGGGCCGCGCCTTTTCTTCCGATAGAGAACACGCAGGGCTTCGAAGAGCGCGCCTATCTGGAAAAAAGCCTCGCGGAATATGAGTCCGCCCTTACGCGGCTGGACGCTGTGTTGCTGGAGAACGCAGCGCGCTGGTTCAAGGACAACGGCAAGGACCCGACCAAGTGGTATGCCGCTGTGGAGGCCGCACGAAACCCGGCGGCTCCGAAGCAAGGCCGCATCAGGAAGCTCGGCAAGTATTCGGACCTGTTCGCCGCCGCACGAAACGCGCTCATCAACGCCGGTATGCCGGAGGGAGACTTCCCACCGAAACTGGTCGGCTTCACGCCCGAGCAGTTCGGCATGGAACGCGTGGCACGAAAAGGATTGGAGCGACTCGGGTGGGAACTGGATCGCTATGAACCCTACGCTCTCGCGGTCTATGGCGGTCGCACCCGGCAATACAAAACCGTCTTCACCCCTCTGCGCATGCCCGCCGATCGGATGAGCGCGGGCGAATTGGAGGAGACCTGCATTCTCACCGGTGGCGATCCTTTTGCCTCCGGCACCAAGGTAAAGCCCGGTGTCCTCAGCGTGCTCGGCTCCGTGCAAAAGACGCCCATCCCCGACACCATCGAGGGCCGTCGCAAGGCCTTTGCCGAATGGGTCGCCAGCGCGGACAATCCGCTGACCACAAGGGCCATCGTGAATCGCGTGTGGATGTGGCATTTCGGCCGGCCGCTGGCAGGCAATCCGAACAACTTCGGCAGCACCGGCAAAAAGCCAACCCACCCCGAGCTGCTGGACTGGCTCGCATTTCAGTTTGTGGAGAGCGGCTGGAGCTTCAAGGCACTGCACCGCGTCATCATGACCTCGGACGCTTATCGCCGCAGCGCCACGCATCCTGATTTAAAAGCCCTGCGGGAGAAAGATCCCCTCGGCACCTGCTACGCCGTATTCGAGCCGCGCCGCCTGAGCGCGGAAGAGCTACGGGATGCGATGCTCGCGGCCACGGGAGAGCTGAACCGCACCCTCGGCGGCATCCCGAATCGACCTGAGATCAATCTGGAGGCCGCCCTGCAACCGCGCCAGGTCATGGGCACCTTTGCCTCCGCCTGGGTGCCCAATCCCAAGCCTGAGCAGCGCCACCGCCGCTCACTCTACGCCCTCAAACTGCGCGGCCTCACGGACCCGATGCTGGAGGTATTCAATGCACCCGCGCCGGACTTCTCCTGCGAACGGCGCGAGGCCAGCACAGTCACGCCGCAGGTCTTCAGCCTGTTCAACAGTCAGGCCACCCAATCCCGCGCCCTCGCGCTGGCGCATCGCGCCGTGAGGGAAACGCGCAGTGATGAGGACGCCACTGCGCGGGTCTTTGCGCTCACTCTCTCCCGCCCGCCGAATGCCAGAGAAACACAAAGCTGCGTCGCTCACTGGCGCGACATTGAAGCCTTGCTCGGCGACGAAAAACCACCGTCTCAAAAGCCACCGCTCGAAGTCCGCCGCGATGCCGTGGAAGAGAACACCGGCGAGAAGTTTTCCTTCAATGAAAGGCTGCACGCCTATGCCGATTTCGTGCCCGACCTTCAGCCCGCCGATGTCGACGCCCGCACCCGCGCCCTGGCCGATGTCTGCCTAGTGCTGCTCAACTCAAACGAGTTTGCTTATGTCTATTAGACCCTACTTCAGCTGTGCTGGAAGCCGTGCGCTTCATGCTCCCACGCGCCGCGAGTTCATCTACGGCCTGGGCGCGAGCCTCGGCAGCGTTGCGCTCAGTTCCTTGTTTGCCGAGGAGGCAAATAAACATCCGCTCGCACCGAGGCAAGGCCACTTCCCGGAGGCGAAGGCGAGGAACGTGATCTTCCTCATGATGGAGGGCGGCCCCTCGCACATCGACACATTCGACCCCAAGCCCGCGCTGGCGAAATTGCACCTCAAGGAGTTCGTCCGCGAGGACAAACAGGCCTCAGCGATGCAGGGCGGCAAGCGCTACTACGTGCAGAGCCCGTTCAAGTTTGCCAAGCACGGTCAGAGCGGCGCGGACATGGCGGAAAACTGGAAGCATCTCGCCAAGGTCGCGGACGACCTTTGTTTCTTCCGTGGCTGCATCGTGGACAGCGTGAACCATCCGACAGCCATGTATCAGATGAACTGCGGCAACCGCTTTGGCGGCGATCCGGGCATCGGTGCGTGGGTGAACTACGGTCTTGGTTCGCTCAATCAGGATCTGCCCGGGTTCATCGTGCTGCCTGAGGTGAGTTATCCGCAAGGGGGTGCCGCGAACTGGGGCAACGGCTACCTGCCCGCGAGCTACCAAGGCACACCACTCCGCGCGAAAGGCTCACCCATTCTCGATCTCACGCCGCCGCCCGGTGTCAGCGAAGCACGTCAGCGCAAGAACCTGGACTTGCTTGCCAAGCTCAACAACGCGCATGCCGTGCAGCATCCAGGCCACGACGAACTCGCCGCGCGCACGGACAATTACGAACTCGCCTTCCGCATGCAGATGCAGGTGCCCGAGACGCTCGACCTATCCAAGGAAGACGCAAAGACCAAGGAACTCTACGGCATTGGCAACGACGCCACCGATTCCTTTGGCCGCAAATGCCTGCTCGCCCGCAAGCTCGTCGAGAAAGGCGTGCGCTTCGTGCAGCTCTACAACGGTTCCTGGGACAGCCACGACTACCTCGAGCGCGCCCACGGCAATCTAGTACGCGGCGTGGACCAGCCCATCGCCGCGCTCATCACCGACCTCAAACAGCGCGGACTTCTGGAGAGCACGCTCATCGTATGGTGCGGCGAGTTTGGCCGCACACCCGACAACGGCGTGCGCGGCGGCACCGCCTACGGCCGCGACCACAATCCGAACGCCATGACCCTCTGGCTCGCCGGTGGCGGCTGCAACGCCGGTCACACCATCGGTGCCACCGACGAACTCGGCATGACCGCCGTGGAAGGCAAAGCCCACGTCCGCGATTTCCACGTCACCCTCCTGCGCCTCCTCGGCCTCGACGACAACAAGCTGACCTACTACCACGCCGGCCGCTTCAAGCAGCTCAGTCAATTCGGCGGCCAGCTCATCAAGGGCTTGATTGGGTGAGAAGAGATCACCGCTGCGCCAGACACTCACACCGCCCCAAGGCGCCGTCCTCTTGAGCCAACGCGATCCCGCCCCAGAACACGGAACACGCAGCCGCCTCTCTGGCAGCTCTGCGGGCTATTTGACCTTTGGTTTTTCTAGCTTGGTGGGTGTCAACTTAAGCGTGACCCGTTCATTCGAAGGGTCGTCCTTCGCAAGATTCGGAAACGGACTCGTGTCGCCGAAGCCGGCGACTCGGAAAGTGTACTTTGGATCCAACGCGTACTTGACGAGTCCGCGCCTGCACGAATTCGCACGCTGGATACTGATCTCCCACAGCCCTTTCTCCGCATGAGGCTCCATGTTTTTGCGGGACGCGGTGTGCCCGTCGACCATCACGCTGAGCTTGTTTTTTTCAATCACCCAAGAAAGACCTTCCATCACGAAATCACCCCAAGGGGTGAGTTTGGCGGAGCCGTCTTCAAACAAGGGCTTCTCGCTCCGGTCGTAGATATTAATTTTAATCTGATCACCGGAAACTTGAACGTCCATCAGCACGGGGTCTGGGTTTTCGGTGTTCACGATCTTTTGAATGTCGAGGGCGATCTGCTCGATCTTATCGATCATTTCGTCGGCAGTCGTCGTATCCTCGATCGGTCCCACCTCGACCCCCGCGGTTGGAGACTCTCCCCCAGCCATCTTTTGAAAGAGAGGCAGCCGGAATGAGCCAGCAATCGCCTGCGCCAGGCCCGGTTTTTCCTTGCAGATCCAAAGCACGATAAACAAGGCCATCATCGCCGTCACAAAATCGGCGTAGGCAACCTTCCATGCGCCGCCATGGTGAGCGTCCTTCTTGGCCATCTATCTTTTCTGGGTGGAGGTGACTGCGTCCACAACCGAGCCGTTTCGTGACTTTGCCTTGGCCCAGCAGTGAAAGTTAATCATTCTCAGCAAACTAGCCACAAAGCGAGACCTTTTCTTTACAAAACCTTCACAAATCCGCAATAAATGCATCACGCATAGAAAAGCGGGCTGAGTGCCGTCTCGCCGCAACGCGTTCGGCCACCCGGCACAGCTGCGATGGTCCGGGCGTAACCCCGCAAATTCATCCCCACGCCGACTCCAAAAATCGAGTCCCCGGGGCTGCCACCGCCGCGCGTCAGTCATGTTGCGCCCAAAAACTGCGGACCACGCGGGCATGCTGCCGCGATTGACATCGACCCCAAGCTTCTCCAATCAAGAGCCGCGCTTGCGCGCTCCGAACACCGAGCCCCCTCATATGCCATCTTTACTCAAAGTCCTCCTCTGGGTCGCCATCTCCGCACTAGGCGCTGGTTCCGTGGCCTTCTCTGCATTTCACAAAGGAGAAACCATCAATGCGCTTTGGATCGTGGTCGCGGGCCTTTGCTCGTTCGCGGTCGCCTACCGGTTTTACAGCAAGTGGCTTGTGGCCAAAGTGCTTGTTCTCGACGGCAACCGGGCGACTCCCGCGGTGACGCATTTCGACGGCAAGGATTTCGTGCCGACCAACCGTTGGATTGTCTTCGGCCACCATTTTGCGGCCATCGCCGGCCCGGGTCCGCTCGTGGGGCCGGTGCTCGCCGCACAGTTCGGATACCTGCCCGGTATGCTTTGGATCCTCATCGGGGCGACGCTCGGGGGCGGGGTGCACGACGCGATTGTGATGTTTTGCTCAATCCGCAGAGGAGGCAAGTCCGTGGGCCAGATGCTGAAGGAGGAGGTGAAACCCGTGGTCGGAATCGTGGCGATGGTGTCGGTGCTTGCGATCATGACCATTTTGCTGGCGGTGCTGGGACTGGTGGTGGTGAAAGCGCTCGCCGAAAGTCCGTGGGGATTGTTCACGATTGCGATGACCATTCCTCTCGCGTTCGTGATGGGATTTGGCCACACGGTTTTCAAGGTCAGCGTGCGCGGTGTGACAGTCTTCGGGATTGTGGGGTTGCTTGTGAGCGTGTGGGCGGGCAGCCAGTTGAAGGCGTTGGGGATTGAGCACTGGTTCGACTACAAGGGGGAATGGCTCGCGTGGTCGATCATGATCTACGGGTTTGCGGCGTCGGTGCTGCCGGTTTGGATGCTGCTGGCCCCGAGGGATTACCTGAGCACTTTCATGAAGATCGGCACGGTTGCGGTGCTGGCGCTCGTCGTGATCTGGGTGGCGCCCGAGTTGCAGATGCCGAAGCTCACCAAGTTCACGGACGGCACCGGACTGGTGTTTGCAGGGACGGTGTTTCCGTTCGTCTTCATCACGATCGCCTGCGGGGCGGTCTCAGGTTTCCACGCGTTGATTTCCAGCGGCACGACTCCGAAGCTGCTCGACAAAGAGGACGCGATCCAAAGCGTGGCATACGGCGCGATGATCACCGAAATGCTGGTAGCGCTGATGGCGCTCGTCGCAGCGAGCACGCTGGAGCCCGGCCATTACTTCGCGATCAACGCGGGGATCAACAGGACGATGTCCCCCGAGCAGGTCGCGGCGACGATCTCAGCGGTGGAGGGCGGCCGTTACGCGGTGACCGTCGAAGGGATGAACGCGCTGGCCGCAAGCATCGGGGAGAAAACCATGTTCGGACGCGTCGGTGGCGCGCCCACTTTCGCGGTGGGAATGGCCCAGATGTTTTCGCGCGCCTTCGGGCCCTCGTGGATGTCGTTCTGGTACCATTTCGCGATCATGTTCGAGGCGCTTTTCATCCTCACCACGATCGATGCGGGCACACGGGTGGGGCGCTTTATCCTGCAGGATTTTCTGGGGAACCTGTGGAAGCCGCTCAGCAACACGCGCAGTCTTCCGGCGAATATTTTCGCAAGCGCACTCTTGGTGGGAGCGTGGGGTTACTTCCTGTACCAAGGCGTGGTGGATCCCTTGGGCGGCATCAACACGCTGTGGCCGCTGTTTGGCATCGCCAATCAGTTGCTGGCGGTGATCGCCTTCTGTCTTGGGACGACGGTGCTCATCAAAATGGGCAAGACCCGCTACCTGGCGGTGACGGTCATCCCGCTGCTTTTCCTGATGAGCGCCACATTTAGTGCGGGCTACATCAAGCTGTTTGATCCGGATCCGAAGATGGGCTTCATCGCGGGTGCGAAATTTTATGCGGCGAAGCTGGCGGGAGGCGGTTCGGAGGCGGAGGTGCGGGTGTGGACGGCGCAGCACTTCAACTTTCAGGTGGACACGGTGGTGACCGGCTTTTTCTTGGGGGCGGTGCTAGTGATCTTTCTGGGCTGCCTGCTTGAGTGGAGCCGGATTTTGAGCGGTTCAAAGCGGGCGGAACTGAAGGAGGAGCCGTACGTGGCATGCGCGGAGGGGGCGTAGCGTCCTGCAAAAACTTGGGTGCGGGCGGCTTGGATGAGCGAGTTAAAGGGTTGGAGTGGAAGAAGCGGGCCGGGTTTGGAGGGGCGTTGGGGATACGCTTGCCTTGCAGCGATCCCGATGCTATCTTCACGGGTCGGAGTCGGTTAGGCGCAGAGGCTCTCTCTGAGAATGTCCGCGCCCGCTAAGGCCATGATGTGTGGCCCGCCTTGGGAGGCTGCGGTTTCCCGGTGGGTTGCAGCTTTTCGGTCCCCTTGGAACAAGCTTGCAGGGGACGGCGGGTACGCGAAGGCATTTGTGGGAGTGATGCGCCGCCGGCCCGGTGGGAGAACAAATCGTTGCGCCCCAGAACGCAGCCTCTGGTGAAACAGAGGGCGACTGGAGAGGCGTGGCCGAGGCCGAGACCAGCGCGTGTGCGCCGGCTCGATAGCCGGACCCTCCCGCCGCCAATGCAACACAAGAGTAACATGAACACGCAACACAACAGATCCGGCAGCCGCCGTCGCGGCCCCCGGAGACGCCGCCCAGAGGAGGGGTCTTCCTTCTCACAACGCCCCCAGCAACCCGCCCCAAAACCCAGCTTCTTCCAGAAGATCCTCGGGTTTTTCGGCCTCGGCCCGAAGAAAAAAACCTACCCTTCCTACGACGGCGGCCGCCGTTCGGAGAGCCCTCGGAACAACGGTTCCTCGGGAGACCACAGGTCGGCGGGTGCAAATGCCACCGCGGCGACCCCGCGCCCTCAGCGCAAGCCAGAGGCCGTGGAAGTCACCTCCCCGAAGCTCTACGTGGGCAACCTGTCCTTTGACGCTGCGGAAAGCGACCTCTTCAACCTTTTCAACGGTGTGGGCGCCGTCCGCAACGCGGAGGTTGTCACCCACAGGGACACTGAGAAATCCAAGGGATTCGGGTTCGTGACCATGTCCTCATTGGAGGAAGCCGTGCGCGCGGTAGCGGAATTGCATGACAAGGAGTTCATGGGCCGCCGCCTCGTAGTCAGTGGCGCAAAGACCACGGACCGCATCGCCGCGTAAACCGCATCCAAACAGACCAACCAGCGGGCCGCCCAGTCGGCCGCTCCGCTGGCAACAAACCCCGCCGCCCTCTCGAGGGAGGCGGGGTTTTGCTTTGCTTGGGAGCCCTCGCGGCAGAACACCCATTCGATGCACCGCTGCGGCATTCCGGGGCAGACGCGCAAATGGGTTGCTCACCCGAGCGGCCGCCCGGGTTGAGTTGCTCCAGTTTGAGCGCTCGAACATTTGCCCGGCAACCGCCATCGGCTATGGTCAGGAGATGTCCCTCGAGCTTTCCGCAGAATTCAGCCCGCGCGGCGACCAAGCTCAGGCAATTGCAAAGCTCATCCGCTCCATCCGCGCAGGCAACCGGCACCAGACCCTGCTGGGAGTCACCGGTTCCGGAAAGACATTCACGGCCGCCAACGTGGTCTGTGCGCTCGACAGGCCCACGCTCGTGATCTCACACAACAAGACGCTCGCCGCCCAGTTGTACTCCGAGTTCAAACAGTTCTTCCCAAAAAACGCGGTGGAGTATTTCGTCTCGTACTTCGACTACTACCAACCCGAGGCCTATATCCCCTCCTCCGACACGTACGTTGAAAAGGATTCGTCCATTAACGAGGAGATTGAGCGCCTGCGGCTTTCCACGACATCTTCGCTGCTGACGCGCAGAGACGTGATCGTGGTGGCGTCCGTTTCATGCATCTACGGGCTGGCGTCCCCGGTGGATTTTCTGGAAATGCTGCTCACCGTAAAAACCGGACAGGTGCTGGCCCGGGAGGCGCTGCTGCTAAAACTTGTGGACATGCTTTACGAGAGGAACGACATCGATTTCGGACGCGGCAAATTCCGTGTGCGCGGCGACACGGTGGAGATCCAAGCCGGTTCGGATGATGATGTGGCGATCAGGATTGAGTTTTTCGGCGACGAAGTGGACCGCATCTCGCGCTTTGACCCGCTCACTGGACACACCCACGAACAGCTCTCGGTTGCCACGCTCTTTCCGGCCAAACAATTCGTGACGCCGGCGGACAAATTACAGCTGGCGATGCGCTCAATCCGCGTGGAACTCGACGAGCGCGTCGCGTGGTTTGAACGCAATGGAAAACTCCTCGAGGCGCAGCGGCTGAAGATGCGCACCGAATACGATTTGGAAATGATGCAGGAAATGGGCTTCTGCAGCGGCATCGAAAACTACTCGCGCCATCTCACGGGCCGGCCGCCGGGTTCATGCCCCTACACGCTGCTCGATTTTTTTCCGGACGACTTCCTGCTGGTGGTGGACGAATCGCATGCGAGCATTCCGCAAATCGGCGGGATGTACGAAGGAGACCGGGTTCGCAAAACCACGCTGATCGAGCACGGGTTCAGGCTTCCAAGCGCCCTGGACAACAGGCCAATGAATTTCCCGGAGTTCATGGCGAAGACCGGTCAAACAATTTACATCAGCGCCACCCCCGCTCCGTTTGAGATCCGCAATTCGGTGGTGGGCAACACGGAGTTTATCCCAAATCCGAAGGCAGGCACGCCGGAAGCCGCACAAAAGCCGGAACCGCGCCTCTCGAGGGCGGATACTGCGCCGGAAAACTTCGACGTCACCACGCCCGGGGCTGCACTGATTGTTGAGCAAATCATCAGACCAACCGGCCTGTTGGATCCAAAGATCACGCTGCGTCCCCTCAAAGCGCAGATTGACGAGACAATTGAGCTTTGTCGCCAGCGCGTGGAGAAGGAGGAGCGCGTGCTGATCACAACGCTCACCAAACGGACGGCCGAGGATCTATCCGAATACTTGAAAGACGTCGGGTTGAAGGTGCGTTACCTGCACAGCGATATTGATACGATTGAGCGCGTCGAAATTCTCCGGGCGCTGCGTGCCGGTGATTTTCACGTGCTGGTGGGAATCAATCTTTTGCGGGAGGGCCTTGACCTTCCGGAAGTTTCGCTCGTGGTGATTCTGGACGCGGACAAGGAGGGTTATCTGCGATCGCAGACATCGCTTATTCAAACGGCTGGCAGGGCTGCCCGCCACATGAATGGCGAAGTCTATCTATTCGCCGACACAGTCACCCACAGCATGCAGCAGCTCATCAACATCACCGAGTACCGGCGCTCGCGGCAGATCGCTTACAACCAAAAGCACGGCATCACTCCACAAAGTGTGAAGCGCGCGGTACAGGAAAGCCTTCACACGATTCTTCGCGGACGTGAAATTGAGTCGAGCGTAGTAGCGGAGGCCGGAGGGAGTTTTTCACTCAGCGAAACGCTCCGTGAATTGGAGGCGGAAATGGTCGAGGCCGCCGGAGCTCTGGAATACGAGAAGGCGGCGCTGCTGCGGGACCAGATCCGCGAGCTCAAAGCGGGCGCGGGTCTCTCAAAAATTGATCCTGGTCCTGTGGAACGTTCGCGTGGCAAATCGTGGGGCCGCTCGAAAGGAAAAAGCTTCAAATCAAAGAAGCGCTGAGATCTGGCGTTTCATGCCCCCCCTTGCGAGTCAGGCCCGCATTCCCTTCACCAATCACAGGGGTGTACATCACAAGATACTGCGGAAGATTTAGTTGAGGAGCGAGAGCTCATTGCCCCCCTCGGACGCAATCACCGCGGCAGGCAAGCGGGTTTCGCAAAGAGCGCGGCAGACCGCCTGAGACTGCCCCTTGGAAAGAAGCATGTCCTCCCGCGGGTTGGTTTTGATGCTGTTTGACTTCAGAATCTTGTGTAGAGCGGCGAGCTAATTGTCAGAGCTTTTCAAAAAAAAGTCTGAATCTTGGGTTCAAGCGGGGTCTACTCAAGACTAGAGTCCCTGTCCCCCCTGCTGAACCTTTCCACCTCCCAATGAAAACCACCACCTACCTTTCCTTGTTCGCGTTCGCGTTCGCCGCACCCTGCATGGCGGCCAAGGATCCGATGCAGGTCGCGATCAGAACACTGACTGCTCAGATGAAATTCGATCAGACCGAGATCATTGTTCCTCCCGGTGAACGCGTAGTGATGAAATTCGAGAATCCGGACGACATGCCGCACAACATTGTCTTCTGCAAACCAGGTACGGACGTTGAAAAGCTGGTTCTCACGATGCTCGAAAAACCGGAGGAAGCAATGAAACGCGACTTCATCCCGGACGATCCGCGAGTATGGCTTAAATCGCGACTGCTCGCGCCGCACGAGTCGCAGATCCTGGAATTCACCGCGCCACAGGAGACCGGGGAATATCCGTTTGTATGCAGCTTTCCGGGACACGCTGCAACGATGAGAGGCTCACTCAGGGTGCTCGGAGAGGGTCCGACGCTCACACAACTCAAGTACTCGCTCTACCTCGGATCATGGGAGAAGCTGCCGGATTTTTCAGCACTCACTCCGCACCGATCGGGGGACGTGCCGAAAAACGTGATCAACCTCAATTTTGACGACTACAAGAACCAGTACGGCATTGTGTTCACTGCCTCCCTGGAGGCACCTGAGGAGGGGGAGTACACCTTCTACCTCGCCTCGGACGACGGCGGGCGTCTTTCCATCGACGGTGCAAAAGTGGTGGAACACGACGGTATCCACCCGTCGTCGATAAAGAGTGGAAAAAGACGGCTGAAGAAGGGCCCGCACGCATTCAAGCTCGAATATTTTCAAGCGGCGTCGCAGGCCGAGCTTTTCGCCGGATGGAAAGGCAGCAACTTTGACGTCACGGCTTTTTCCTCGTGGAAACCAAAGGCCTGGCGTACGCCCAACTCGCAGAACGGCGAGGAATACTTCGGCCTGCCGCTCACGCCCACAAATGCACCAATCATCTACCGGAACTTCATCACAGGAGCTGGTAACCGGGGCATCGGCGTGGGCTTTCCGGGAGGACTCAACCTCGCGTGGAGCGCGGAAACCATGAACCTCGCGATCGCTTGGCGCGGTGCATTCATCGATGCGGCGCGCCACTGGAGAAACCGCGGCGGAGGACATCAGCCGCCCGCTGGATTCGACGCGGTCCGTCCGACGGACTTGGTGCCGCCGTTCGCGGTTGTGAGTGATGCGACCGCGCCATGGCCGTCTTTCACGCCGGACCAACCGCTCAAAGACTACACCTGGAAAGGCTACACACTCGACGCTCTGGGTGTTCCAACCTTCCGTTACATTTGGATGGGGGTGGAAGTGGAGGACACCTTCACGGCGCAAGGGGATTTCAAGACCGGCGGAAAACTTGTGCGCACGCTGAAGCTCAAAGGCAAGATTCCATCCAATGCGCAGCTGCTGCTTGCGCAGGAAGCGGACATCCAGCTCTCGGAGGGAGCGTTTCAGGTCAAGGGGCAGAAGCTCGCACTCCCGAACATGCGTTCCGAAAATCACATCAGCATTCTGGCCGAAGGCGCATCCATCCGCGACCGCTCGCTGACGCTTCCGGCAAAGGAGGAAATCCGAATCACCTACTCCTGGCCGTCAACGAATCTGCATGGAGCACACGTTATCCCAAAACCGTAACACCCAAAAAACACCCACGCTTCACCCATCCCACCATGAAAGCGCAAAACACTCTTTTCTCACTGCTGCTGGCGTGCACAACCGCAATGTTCGCTGCGGAACCCATCAACCCGGCCGAGGCTGAGCATTATAAAATCACCACTTTCCCAACGCCGCCAAACACCGCCCTCGAGGTGAGCGCCGCTGAATTGCTCCCGGACGGCCGGCTTGTTCTGGGGACACGCCGCGGAGAAATCTGGATGGTTTCAAACGCCCAGCACGCGTCTGTGAACGGTGTGTGGAACAAGGAAACACTCAAGTTCGAGCCGGCCGAGGTAGTGGAGGCTGCAAAGCAGGTCAAATATGAGCGGTTCGCCGAAGGGCAGCATGAAGTGATGGGGCTTGTGTGGAAAGACGGCTGGCTTTACGTCACCAACCGCTACGAATTGCTCCGAATGAAGGACGCGGCGGGACGCGGACGGGCCGACACATTTGAAACCGTCGCCACCCCGTGGGGCGTCAGCGGCGACTATCACGAATACACTTTCGGGTCGCGCTTCGACAAGAATGGCGACCTATGGTTTGTCTCATGTCTGACTGGGTCGTTTTCAAGCAAGACTCCGTTTCGCGGCTGGGCGATTCGGATCAAACCGGACGGTACCGTGGTCCCAACCTGCAGCGGCATCCGTTCGCCAGGCGGCATCGGATTCGACGCTGACGGAGAGGTGTACTACACCGACAACCAAGGGCCGTGGCATGGCTCGTGTACGCTGCAGCATCTGGTGCCGAAGTCATTCCAAGGGCACCCCGGAGGAAACGAATGGTACTCGCTTGCACCCAACATGGGCCCCCGTCCAGTGGAACCGGAGGACAAGAGTCGCATGGTAGTCGAACGCGAACGGATCAAAGAATTGGTGCCTCCTGCTGTTTATCTCGTGTACGGCCCGGGCAAGATCGGCAACTCGTCCACCGCAATCGTGTGCGACTTGAGCGACGGAAAGTTTGGACCGTTTAAAACGCAGATCTTCATCCCCGACCAGAGCCATTCGAATATTTCACGCGTGTATCTGGAGACTGTGAACGGCGTGAAGCAGGGTGTTGTGTTCCCGTTTCTGAGAGGCCTCACCTCGGGGCCCATTGGCGCAAGAATGGGCAGTGACGGAAAATTCTTTGTGGGTGGATCCGACCGCGGATGGGGCGCCAAAGGCGGGCAGCCTTTTGGATTCGAGCGCGTCGAATGGACGGGAAAAGTGCCGTTCGAGATTCATGAGATCCATGCGAAAAAGAACGGTTTTGAGCTGACCTTCACCGAAGCTGTCGATGCAAGCACCGCGTCCAAACCGGAGAGTTACTCGCTCCGGGCGTTCACATATATTTATCAGGCCAAATACGGCAGCCCCGAAGTGGACGATGTGTTTCCAAAAATACAGTCCGTGGAAGTCGCAAAGGATGGAAAATCCGTGCTGCTCACGCTCGATGTCCTCACCAAGGGGCACATCCATGAGATCCACTGCGACGGCATCAAGTCGGCGTCAGGAAAACCCGTGTTGCATCCGCTGGGCTACTACACGCTCAACGAGATTCCGGCGAAATGATGCGCTCAAACCCGGCGATCTGCGGGATCACCGTGAAGCTGGTCTCCGAGTGTTTCACGTAATTTGATGGCGCTCACGCAGTCGTGCTCGGGTGCTGACCAACTTTCCGCGCACAATGGTTTGCACCTGCGCCCAGAGGCTGGATTGCTATAGAAGCTAAGGTCGCTTTGAAGCCGCACCGATACAGATGAGGCGCTTTTCGGTGTGAATAAACATGCGATCGCCTGAGACCGCTGGCGTGGAGTGGCAGAGTTCACCCAGCGCAAAGCGATGAATCACCCTGAAGCTTTTACTGGCCTCGGTGACTACAATTTCACCCGCTGTGGAGACGCAAAACAGACGGTTGTCGACCCAGATCGGGGATCCGAAGAAATTGCCTCCGACCCTCTCCTGATAACGGATTTCACCGGTGGGCCCGTGGACGCAGCTGAGAATACCGCCATCGCTCCACAGCCAAACCGTGTCGCCCACACACAAGCCGGTCGGTACGTATGGTGCGGCATTTTTGATTTGGTATGCCAACGCAGGCGCGGCGTTCTCTGGAGCGCGCGGTACACGGACGGCGGTCACATAGTTTCCTCCACCGCCGCTCCCACAGGAGCCAAAGATAATATCACCACAAATCACCGGCGAACTGACGCTGCGCTTGTTAAATGCTGAGTCGAACTCCCAGAGGACTTTTCCTGAGGACGGATCGACCGCGTAAATGCCATGGGCCTGGCTGTTGAAAATCAAAGCTCTGGAACCGCCGGAATCTTGGTAGACACATGGAGTGGAGTACGCCACCACCATGCTTTTGCGCGGCGTTTTCCAGCGGGTTTCACCGGTTTTCGCATCAAGTGCGATGACGAAACTTTCTCCACTGCGCTCGCTTCCGGGCACTGCCTTCTGATCGTCCTGATCAGCGCCGAGTACAAGCATGTCGCCATCCACAATTGGAGATGTGCCGCAGGCGTGCTGGCTCACAAATGCGCCAAGATCCTTCTGCCAAATTACATTTCCTTCGTGGCTGAGCGCAGCGACAAAATAATGATCCGGCTCGTTCCACACCACATACACGGCGTCTTTGCTCACAGCAGGAGTTGCCGATGCAAAGCTGTTGAATTTATGCTTGTTAAAAGGCGTGAGCGGGAAGTCACGGGTCCATCGGATGACGCCGGAGTTTGCGTCTGCACAAACCGTGCTGAATCCCCCGCTTTGATCTCCAGTAGTGGTGACGAATACCTTGTCCCTCCAAATCACCGGCGAAGAATGACCGACACCGGGCAGATCGGTTTTCCAAAGAATGTCACCCTCGGAAATCTCCGATGGAATCGCTTTCGAGGAACTGATTCCTGATCCGTTCGGACCTCGGAAGCGTGTCCATTCCTGGGCACAAAGATTTGCCGTGAGGGCGGCCGATAACATCAACGCGGGGGGGAGCAGTATCTTCACCCCGTGAGCTTAATCGGCTCAACCAAGCGCGTTCAACACCTCAGGAGGCGGCGTTTTTCCGCACAATGCCGCGGCGTCAGCGCACGGACACGGCGGCATTGCGCACGATCCAACCTCCACCGAGCACCGCATCGCCAAGATAACAGACAGCAGCCTGGCCCGGCGTCACCGCACGCTGCGGGGACTGGAGTCGCACGATCGCCTTTTCCCCGGGCTGCAGAGTAACTGTCGCCTGCGCACCGGGATGAGCGTATCGGATTTTCACAGTGCACTCGAAAGTCTCTCCCGTGAATTGAGGCGGTAGATTCCACTGGGCATGGTCGATTTCAAAAGCCTCGGTGACCAGATCGTCCGCCTCGCCCACGATCACGCTCCGGGTTTCGGGGTCGATATCAATCACGTACATGGGCTTTGGTGAACCACCCGGAAGCCCCTTCCTCTGGCCGATCGTGAACATCTCGATCCCCTCGTGTTCGGCGAGACGGTTGCCAAACTTGTCAAAGATTCCTCCGGGTTGAAACCGCTCCTCACCAAGATGGCCCTTGAGGAACGCCTTGTAGTCGTTACCGGGCACAAAACAGATTTCCTGGCTGTCGACCTTGTCCGCGACTTTCAGCCCAAGCTTTCGCGCAATCGCACGGATCTCGGATTTCTCAATGCCTCCCAGCGGGAAGAGCGTCCTGCGCAACTGCTCCTGACGGAGGCTGAAGAGAAAATAACTCTGGTCTTTCCGGGGATCCACGCCCTTTCGAAGCACTGAACGGTCCTCGAGGTGATCGACCACAGCGTAATGGCCGGTCGCGATGTATTCTGCACCGACAGCCTTGGCCTTGGTCCACAGATTTCCGAACTTCACCTTCTCGTTGCACATCACGCAGGGGTTGGGCGTTCTGCCCGCCTGATATTCCGCAGTGAAATAATTGATCACCTGTTTCTCAAAAGCATCGGCCTCATCCACGACGTAGTGCGCGACTCCGAGGGCATGGGCCACTCCGCGTGCATCCGCAATGGCCTGCGGCCCGCAGCACTTGTCCTCCGCCCGCGACATACAATCTTGCGGCCACACTTTCATCGTCACGCCCACCACCTCGTACCCCTGCTCTTTAAGCAACCAGACCGCAACAGACGAGTCCACTCCACCGCTCATCCCCACCAACACCCGGGGGCGCTCTTTATTCTCTATCGACTCAGGCATAGCGTTTATCGGAGAAATTTTACGCTGAAACAGGCGGATACCAGACGTACAACATCAAGTAAACCAGCACACCGGTCACAGAGACATACAGCCACACCGGCGCTGTGATTTTGGCCCAGCGTCGATGCACCTCGTATTCGCCGCGGATCGCGGGCATAACGGTTTTGACAAGCAGCGGCAGCACGAGGATCGCGAGCGGAATGTGCGTGAGTAGAATAAAAAAGTAGACGGTTTTAGGCCACCCGTCGTGGGAGAACTTTGTCACGGCTACCACGTTGAAGTGATAGATCAGATAACATGTGAGAAACGCAGCGGACACGAGGATCGCAGATAACATGCATTTTTTGTGCAGCCCCTTGTTGCCCATTTTGATCGCGCAAAGACCCACCACGATGAAGAACGTTGCCAGGCCGTTGAGCGTTGCGTTTACCAGAGGAAGATCCTGTACATTCATAATGTGAGCTTTTTTCTTTGCGAATGAGACTGCGGGCGCAGCGCTTACTTCAAGAGTTCCCGGATATCCGCCTCAAGCCGCGCGGTGGCCTCGGAGCTTTCTTCGCCGACCCCCTCGTAGAAGCCCCTGACCCAGCCCTCCTTGTCCACAACAACCAGACGCGTACTGTGCGATACGGAATCCTGTTCGCCGGGCATTTCCTTCATGGACATCTTAAACCCTTCGTTTGCGAGCGCGTAAATCCGATCCTTTTGGCCGGTCAGAAAAACCCAGCGCTCATCAGCCTTGAACCGCTGCGCGTAGACATTCAAGACTTCCGGGGAGTCTTTCTGCGGGTCACCAGAAATCGACAAAAAACCGACCTTCGGCTCCTTTGAAAAATTTTGATGGATTCCGCTCAAACGACTTGTGAGGGCGGGGCAGGGCCCAGGGCAACTGGTGTAGAAAAAATCCACAACCCAGACTTTATCCAACATCTCCTTCCTCGAGAAAGCAGCGCCGGTGTGCGTGGTTAACTCGAATTCGGGTAGTTGCCAATACTTGTGAAGACGCGGCAATCCTGCCTGCTTCGGACCGAGCAACTGCACCGAATCCGACACCGATTGTCCGGGCTTGCACCCGGACGAAAGCGCGCCCAGAGCGAGGAGTGCAGCGATTAAAATCCTGTGCGGAAGGATTCTCATAAGATCTTTCTGGTAAACACCAGAAACAGCAGCATCACGGGCAAGTACACGATTGATGCAAAGAAAAGACGGCGGGCAGCACCGCGCGAGCGCTCGAGCAGAAACACAACGCAGGATCCTGCAAGCATGGCGTTGGCAAGCCCCGCGCCCACATTGTAAAAGGGCGACATCCTGCCAAGCATTGCTGGAACAAAAGCCACGAGAGCCAGCAGGAGGGAAAAAACAAGCGCCTGATAGGCCGTAAAAAGGCCAGATTCATCGCCTCGCTTTAACATGACAAACCCGGCCGCCTCGTACTCATGCTTGTACATCCACGCGATCGCAAGGAAGTGGGGGATCTGCCAGAAAAACAAAATTCCAAAGAGAACATATGCCATACTGCGGTCCGAGGATTCGGTGGCAGCCCAACCAATCACAGGAGGCAGGGCGCCTGACACAGCTCCAAGCATGGTGCACCATGCGCTGCGCCGCTTCAAAGGGGTATAGGCGGCCAGATAGACGAGGATTGTGAGGAACGCGAGACCCGCCGCCAACTGCGTCGAATTGAACCAAAGCACGGCGACTCCAAGCACACCGAGAAGCAATCCGAGCCATAGTGCGCTTCCCTTCTTCATCCGCCCCGCAGGCAGCGGTCTCTCGCGCGTGCGCTCCATCAGCCGATCCACGTCCGCCTCCATCCATTGATTCAGTGCAGCGGCAGAGGCGGCTGCCAGAGAGGTGCCAAGCACCGCGTAGAGAAGCGGCATCGCGATCCACGGACCGTTCGAACCGACGCAAAAACCCACCGCGGTCGTGAAAACCACCATCAGGCTCAACCGCGCCTTGGTTAGAATGAACAAATCCCCGAACATCGATGTACGAGTCTCTCCCATCCCGGCCATTTGAGCAACCGCTTCGGAGGAAGATGCACTCATGGCGCAGATTCCTCTATGAATGTACGCCGCGGCATCAAGCGCACAGCCATCGCAGTCACACTGGCCAACAATGCGGCACCAAGCACCACATGCAAGGTGGCAAGAGTGCGAGGCTTCTGGTGCAGGATCACCAGGATCCCAAGTCCAATCTGCGCGAGGACCAGCAAACCGCTGCGGATCGCCGCTCTCGATGCCGCAGCATCAGACGCTGAAGATCGAATCACTTTCAGGGCTGCCCACAAGACGGCACATCCGACTATGATCGCGCCCAGACGCGTATGCGTGAAATTGAGGTCCGTGTAAAAGCTGTGGACTTTTGGAACCCAGCTTCCGCTGGGATCAGCCACAGGAAACGTCGGGATCGCGAGGCCGGCGCCCAGATGACGCATTGTGGCTCCAAAAATGAGCTGCATGTAAACGAGCGCCACGGCCGTCCAAACAGTCCTCAGAGGATTTGGAACAACAACCGACAAATCATGCGAGTCGCCGCTTCGAGGTTGCGCCATTGAAATGCGCACCGACAGGGCCACGAGGAGCATCAGAAACGCCTGAGCTACACATCCGTGCACGATCCGCAGCACTTCGGCGACGCCAATCGCGCCGGCAGTTTCCCGAGTCACACGGAGCCCACCCAGAGTCGCCTGGCAACAAACCAGCACGAACGCCGCAAGCGCGAGTTTGCGCTCGCTCCCACCCACCAACGAAACCCGCTGGCCGGCACCGAGTAGAAGCGTGATGACGAATACCACAGCCGCAGGCCAGACTCCAAGATGCGCCATCATCCACGGCTCCGCTCCCATGGCCCGCGCAGCCACTGGGACAATTGCGGAGGTGAGCGCCGCAAATCCAAGGGCTCGAAAGTTTCCCCAAACTGACGCGCACAAGACCCCCACAAAAAGACCCACCAATGCGGCCAACAGCCTATGGCCGTGCTCGAGCCGCACCGGAAAATTCGCCCACCAGCCCTCAGGATTGAGGCTTCCAAAACTCAATGGCCAATCAGGAACCGCCATGCCGGCCTGCCAGCTTGTGACGAGCCCACCCACAAAGATCAGGCCGAACACTGCACACACGGCTGTTTGAGCGAGTCGATTGAGAGTTTTGAGATTCACGTTTGTTGGTTTCAGTGGCGAAAACAAAAGGGTGCACTTGGAAAATGCACCCTCGAGCCCTCCCAGTTTTCAACGACCGCTGGGGGCAACGGCCAAACTATATCGTCGTCAGAAGATTTTACTGCGCGGAGGCCGTTGAGGCTGCGGGATGCTGCATCGCACTCAACTCCTTAAGCTGTGCATCAAACTTTTCCTGCGTATCGACAATCAAATGCGAACGCATGGCATAATGTCCCGCGCCGCAGAGCTGCGCACACACGATTTCATATTTCCCCGCTTTGATCGGGCGGAACCACATTGGAACTTTTGTTCCGGGAATGGCATCCTGAGCGATCCGCATGTGTTTGATCGACACCGCGTGAATTACATCCTTCGAAGTGATCTCAAGCACGATCGGCTTTTGATTCACCGCAAAAAGCTCGTTCTTGGAAACCACATCGTCTTTGCCGGCCTCATCCGAAGGGTCAAGCCCGAGGGGATTACTGGAGCTCACAAAAGCGGCGTTCTGTTTTCCAAATACACCGTCTGGGCCTGTATAGTGATAGTTCCAAGCGTACTGCTCGCCAACCGCCCTGACACGCAGCGCCTCGCCCTGCTCTGGAATATCAACCACCCGCTTTCCCCAGAGCGGCAGGGCAAAACCCAAAAGCAGCGCCGCTTCGATAAGGACAACCGCAAACTCAGCGTGGGATGATGCATTGCCAGTCACGCCGTGGTAATCGGCCTTCGGTTTTTTTGATTTCCGGAAACGATACAATGCAACAGCCAGATAGCTGCTCCACCCCACACCTAAAATCAGCATGAACCAGTGGCACACCTCCAACATGTGATCCACGGAGAGACCGTGCTCGGAGGCGTTTCCAACAATTCCCAGTAGTCTGTTCAACATAACGTTATGATAGGTTGGAGCCCGCGATTGAACGCACGAGTTCAACGTGGGGCGGCATGGGCAGGTTCGCCCGTTTCACTAAAGAATAACCAACGAGACTGATCAGCCCGAGGACAACCGCGAGAACACCGAGCATCACGAAGATGGCGCCGTTAGCGGCTTCTCCGATAGGACCCGTGCTACCGCCCATGCAAGCGGTACAAGCGGAGGCTTCCTGAGGCAACGATACAACAAGCAGAGACAAGGCCGCCCAAACCAAGGACCCGCGCTGCGAGGAGATTGGTGTTTTCATGTGATGATGCTTCTAGCTTTACGAAGAAACGCGACTCCATAAACCAGCAACGCAAACGAGGAAGCCCCGCTCGCAAATCCCAAAGCGTCCGACGCACCAGTTTTGAACGCCCAAGCGGAAAGCCCCGCGGCAAACACGATGGAGACAAGAATGAAGAATACGTGGAATGCTTTGAGCGACATTTTGGGAAATGGTTACAGACTACGAATGACTCGAATGTGAAGTGCCACCGATCGGATCGCTGTGCGCAAGAAATGTGAGGAAAAACAAACCTGCGGCGAAGATTCCGGTTAGGATCAAGAATTTCCAGATCGTCATTTTTTCACCTTTGAGATGCATGAAAATCGCGGCCACCAAACTGGCTTTGAAGGTCGCCACGATCATGCCAACAATGATGTTATTTGCACGTGAGCCGAAATCGACGTACGACAATGCCACGGTCACTCCCGTCAGGATGAGGAGTCCGATTCCAACCTTCAAGTATGCGCCGATGTGCGCGGCAATGTGCGCCGCTTCATGGCTGTGATCCACAGCACCTCCGGAATTTTGATGCGCGCCGTGCGCCGAATGATGGTCACTCATGATTGAAAGAGTTAGAGGAGATAGAAGATGGGGAATACGAAGATCCAAACAAGATCAACGAAATGCCAGAAAAGCCCCGCAACTTCGACGCGATTGGCAAGGTGCTCCGGATTGGTCTGGTACAATTTCGTGCCGCCCTTGATCGGGAGCCAAAGGTACAAGAAAACCAAGACACCGCCTAGCACGTGAAGACCATGAAGACCGGTGATCAAAAAGTAAGTTGCGAAGTAGGTGCTGTGCCGCGGCGCAAATGTGCTTGCTGACTCGACATCCGCCGCTTTGATCACAGCGATCTTCGAACTCAGAGGACGCGGAAGGAAGTGAGGCCTGTCGTTTTCCTTGCTGTCCGGGTCGGCATTGACCGGGTCGAGTTGGATGACGTAGTCGTCTTCCGCCTCCGTCACTGCGTCATTTCGATGCGTTTCATGCGCGAAATGCTCGGCGTTATGATGGGCTTGTTCGGCGTAAGGCGAACCCTTCGGGGCATCAAGGAGATGCCCTGAAATTTCCCACCGCGGAAACTGACCGGTCTCCGAGAGATGTTTGTTCCCCAGAAACTCCTCGTATTTTGATGCAGCGCTCTGCCGCACGAAGATCCCGAAGTGGTTGAACTTCGCAGGCCACTCGTAGCTCAGCTTCACCGCAAGGAACAAAGCCCCGCAAAGGATGGTGATCGCCATGTAGAACTTGTACTTGGCCAATTGGCGCATTTTGAGAGCCGCCCAAGCAAGAACCACAGTGACGGATGAAGCGATGAGAACCGCCGTGTTCGCCGTCCCTACCGGCACATTCAACAAGCCGGACGGCCAGTACCCAGGTTCTGCACCGATGCGCAGGAAGATGTATGCGGAGAAGAGTCCGCCGAAGAGCATCACTTCAGACGCCAGAAACAGCCAGATTCCAAGCTTGGCACTGTACAGCCCAGTATCGGGCCGCGCGGCGACTGTGTAAGGCACCTCTGCGTCGCTGAAGAAGGGAAGGTATTTTAGAATCCTGCTGAACATAAAACAAAATGGCGGGTGATGATGATCGCGGATGGTTCCAAGAACCCCATCCAAGGCGCACTAGGGGCGCTGGGTCTGCGGAATAAAGTCTGCCGCAGCTCCCGGAACGCTGTATTCGTAGGGCCCGCGGTATACCTCCACAGGCTTGTCGAAATTTCCGTGCGGCGGTGGAGTCGGCGTATCCCACTCAAGAGTGGTCGCGTTCCAAGGATTTCGGCCAACTTTTTCACCGAGCCAGAAACTCGTGAAGAAATTCCAGATGAACGGAAGCTGGAAGAGCGCCAGGAGTCCTGCGGATACAGTCATGAACTTGTTCCAATGCAAAACCGGTCCAGCCAGTTGCTCATATGTGACGCCACCGTCGTACCAACGGCGGTGCACACCGGCCATCCCTTGGATGAACATCGGGAAGAAAATCCCATTGATCGTAACCAACGAACCCCAAAAATGGATGCGGCCCAGAAACTCACTGAGCTTGCGCCCCGTGATTTTCGGGTACCAATAATAAACGCCTGCGAACAGCCCAAAGATCGTTCCCGGCGCCACCACGTAATGGAAATGCCCGATCACGTAGTAGGTGTCATGTAAGAAAAGATCGACCGCATTGAAAGCAAGGGGAATACCGGTAAGCCCGCCGATTCCGAACATGGGCAAAAATGCCGTCGCGAAGAGCATCGGCGCATTGAAGCGGATCGAACCGCCCCAAAGGGAGAGAAGAAGCGCCGTGAGCAAAATTACACTTGGCACTGAAATCATGATTGTTGTGATCTGGAAGAAAGCCGCGACCTTCGCGCCCATCCCGGTCATGTACATGTGGTGCGCCCAAACGATAAACGACAGGAAGCCCAGCAGAAAGATCGCGTAGACCATTGCCTTGTATCCGTAGAGGGGCTTGCGAGTGTTGTTCGCAACCACCTCCGCGACGATTCCGATCGCCGGCAAAATTAGGACGTAGACCTCAGGGTGAGCGAGGAACCAGAAAAGATGCTGCCAGAGAATTGGGCTTCCCCCGCCGGACCAGGTTTGTCCCAGTGCCTGACCGACAACCAATCCGGTGGGCATGAAGAAGGATGTTCCAAACACGCGGTCGGTCAACTGCATGAAGCTCGCCGCCTCCAACGGCGGGAAGGCGAGCACCAGAAGAAACGCGGTCACAAACTGCGCCCACACAAAAAACGGGAGGCGCATCCAGGTTAGACCCGGGGCGCGCAATTGGATGATCGTAGAGATGAAATTGATCGATCCCAGAAGTGAACCAGTGATGTTGAACACCATTGCCACCAGCCAGACCGTCTGGCCATTCAGCCAGACACTGGCATCCACCGGTAGGTCAGCAATCCCAGAGAGTGGAGGGTAAGCAGTCCATCCAGACTTTGCTGCGCTGCCAGGCACAAAGAAACTGGCCATCATCAAGACTCCGCTTGTGAAGAAGCACCAAAAACTTGCCATGTTCAGCTTCGGATAGCACATGTCGGGCGCACCAACCTGAAGGGGAACGACAATATTTCCGAAACCAGCGACTGCCAGAGGCACGATCCCGAAGAACACCATGATGGTGCCGTGCATCGCGCCAAAAACGTTGTACCCGCTTGCGGTGAGAGCGCCCGCGTCCGTCATCACAACAGGTCCGAATGCTCCGCGCAGGAAGTTGCCAACCACAGGAACCGGGACGCCGGGGTTTGCGAGCTGCCATCGCATGACAAGCATCATCAAGAATCCAAGGAACAAAAACGCGAGCCCGCAGAAGGCATACTGACAGCCGATCACTTTGTGATCCGTCGAGAACACCCACTTCTGGATGAAATTCAGCTCGTGATGGTGGTGGTCATCATGGCCTCCATGGTGCGCGTCATGATGAGAGTCCGCGACGTGAGACCCAGAGGTGGAGGATGCGGTGGTTGCCATAGGTTTTGTGGGATTATGGGACCCGACTGGGGCCCCCTCAGGCTCTGATTAACTCAATGAATGGTTCCAAAGACTGTGTGTACCAAACGCCGTTTAACTTTTTAGCTCGCGAAGATGTTACGTCAATTCAATCGAAAACACTGGCATCGATTACTTGGTCGCCGTGGGCTCGGGCCAATCTTTCAGCTGCGCCTCTGTCCACGAATCCTTTTTATCAGCGAATTTCTTCCGAGCCGAAGCAACGACTTCCGCATTTACCGCAGGGTAATCATTCCCAAAATTGGACCGGACGTAAGTGATCGCGGCCGCGATTTTTTCATCTGTCAACAGAGCCTCCTGCGGCGGCATTACGTTTGAATACACTTGTCCGTTCACGGTGATCGGGCCGATGACGCCCTTGAGGATCATCGCGGCAAACCGCTCCGGAGAGCCACTCACATACTCCGTCTTCGAGATCGGAGGGAACACTGGCGGCAACCCCATGCCCGTAGGCTGGTGGCAGGCCACGCACAGAGTCATGTACACGGTTTTACCCAAATCAGCGTTGTCCTGAGCGATGCTTGTAAGCGGGAGAAGCGCGACGGTTGCCAGAGCTAGTTTTTTCATTTGGAAATAATATTCTTCCTTCAGTGTTACTACATTTCTGGGGTGATTATTATGGGGCGAAAGCTTTCAATTCCGCTTCAGTCCACGGGGCTTGGCGCGCCTCGTATTTTTTACGGACTGCCGTGACTTCCTCAGTGGTGATGGGAGAAGCTTTCCCGCCGAATGCATCGCGGGCGTACGAGGTAATCTGTGAAATCTTGGAATCCGTAAGCACGGCCCCCTGCGCCGGCATCATGTTGTTGTAAGGTTTCCCATCCACGGTAATCGGACCGATCACACCCTTCAGGACGATCGCAATTAGTCTTTCGGTGCTGCCACTCAAGTATTCGGAATTCACCAGGGGCGGAAAGACTGGGGGCAATCCAAGGCCGGTTGGTTGGTGGCACGCACCGCAGAGGCCAAGATACTGCGCTTTACCCGCGTCCAGATCAACGGTTGCTGATGCAGGAGCAGTGGCTCCCGCTGCTGCAGGCGCCGCTGCGCCACCAGCAGCCGGTGCCGACGCCGCAGACTCACCAGCCTCAATCTTGGCATCCGCAGGAATCTTTAAGAGATCTGCCTCAGTCCAAGGTGCTACCTGAGCTGCGAATTCCTTCCGAGCGGCTGCGACCTTCGCCTCGGAGATCTCAGGAGAATTATTCCCGAAGCTAGCGCGCACATACGACATCACGGCTGCGAGCTTTTTATCAGACAGCGCCTTCTCCCAAGCGGGCATCGCGCCATTATATGTAGCATCACCCACCTTGAGTGGGCCCATCAATCCCTTGAGGAGGATCGCAACAAGCCTCTTTTCAGATCCATTCACCCAGTCAGTTCCCGCCAGAGTCGGGAACTGGCCGGCAATCCCGAGACCGCTCGCTTGATGGCATGGCTGGCAGTTTGCATAAACGCCTTTGCCGAGCTCGACGAGTGTCTGCTCTGCGGCCACCTCGACTTGAGACGCGCCACCGCCTTTTTGAGCGAAAAGAATTTCCGGAGAAGATTGTTCTTCGTTGAAAACGTTCCCCTGAAAACCGCCGTGGTAAATGCCAAAGTACACGCCCGAAAAACAAATGACTGCGCCGAAGATCAAGAGCAACCAGCCGGGGACCGGCTCGTTTTTTTCCACTGGATCGCCATGCTCACGCTTGGCGGCGGCAGTCACCTTAAGCGACTCAATCGAGTCACTGGGGT
>JACCED010699138.1_pt1 | contig 28807 bp, 28 predicted proteins | sample 7455021 | NCBI WGS metagenome assembly JACCED01 (sample SAMN15323456, study PRJNA562643) | freshwater metagenome | isolation source: river surface water | place: USA:Blue River Watershed | collected 2017-08-19 | reverse complement strand
TAGTGCGTTCAAAGAAAGGGATCCACCACTTTCACTGTGGTCTTGTAACTTATTTAAATACCCATCCAGTGTTATATTTGATGAAGTTGGTGAAGGCGAAGGAGCTGGTATAGGAGCAGGAGCAGGTCCTGGTATAAGAGCAGGAGCAGGTGCAGGTATAGGTGCAGGAGCAGGTATAGGTGCAGGAGCAGGTGCAGGAGCAGGTGCAGGAGCAGGAGCTGGAGTAATTCTAGCAAGATACATATTCCATATATTATTTATATCTCCATATGAAAAGCTAGATGGGTTATTTCCTTGAGTTGATATAGTCGGTTTTACATTATTTAAATATTGACCCAATGTACCATTCGCACCATAGTTATAAACTAAACTACTACCTATAACATTGTGAAGATTATTAAGTATCGGTAAGACTTGTGCTCTTGTCAATCCAAGTGAATCAATTAATCTAGTTAATTCAGCGGGTGCATCGTTTGTATTTGTTCTAGAGACGTTTAACGCACGAGCTGCGATATATCTTGATAATAAATCAAAATATTGTTCCTTTGTTACTGGATTGGAGAGTGGAGGTAAATCTCTACCCATTGCGACTATTTGATCGTAAATGGATCTATTTTCACCCCATAAATAATTTAATGCGTTATTAAATTGGTCATCATTTACTAATACTCTATCTCTCGGACTTGGTTCGAAGTAAGAAACATATGATTGAAAAAATTCATAGGGGCTCGATTGATAAGAATAAGGATTAAATGATGATTGACCATAAGGATTATATGATGATTGCTGTGTAGATGTAGGAACAGTTACATCATTATAAATTCTCGTCGCAAAATCTTTTAATTTATTACCAAGATCATTTGATTCATTTACAGGAATATTAAGAAAAGTAGCAATGTTTTCCACCTCTGTATTTATTAAATTTCCTCCTCTTTGTTCATTAACAAAAACTTTCATATAGCTTTTAATCATTCTATTAAGCTCATTCGTATTTACATCCGCAAATCCTTCATGTATTCTAAAATTTTTAGGTACTTTTTTACGATTAATAAACATAACAACTACAACAAAAACAATAATAACAAGTAATCCAATTAAAAACCATTTTAAATCTATTTTTTCTAATCCCATAGATCCTTTTAGAGAACGAGCAGAATTAGTTAATCTATTAGTTATATTTCCAAGTTTTGGCATTATAATAAAATAAAACATTTTATTTTTCATATTTTTGAATACACTAAATTCAAAAATAATAAAATTATTTACCACTCATCTTCTTCTTGGTGGAGGAGGTGACTTCTTTGGTGGAGGAGGAGGTGACTTCTTTGGAGGTGGAGGAGGTGGTGGGCGAGTAACAACTGGTGGAGGAGGAGGTGATGTAACAACTGGTGGAGGAGGTAGTGTTGGGCAAACAGTTGGTGGGGGACATACAGTTGGTGGGGGTATCGCTGGACATACAGTTGGTGGTGGTATCGCTGGACATACCGTTGGAGGTGGTATTGCTGGGCAAATAGTCGGAGGAGGTATTGCTGGGCAAATAGTTGGAGGTGGCATCGCTGGACAAGCAGGTGCGGGAGGGCAAGATGGAGCATAATAAGGAGCAGGGGAAGGAGTAAAATAAGGAGCAGGTGCAGGTGATTGTGTAGTTCCCTTTGACACCAAATAAGCATTCCATATTTCATTAAGTAAAGCTAATTTTCTTTCTCTATTTTCGTCATACACTTGACTAGTAGGATTAATTATTTCATTAATTGAATTCTTAGCTCTTTGAAGTGATTGATCGCTTGTACCTAATACTCCTCTAGGTGCAACATTCTCTCTTAGTGCATCTTGAGCAAATAATTGAGCCTTAATTTTAATAGAGTTGGTTGGTAATCCTAGATAACTTGCAAAAATAGATAGAGCTACATCATCTGGTGTATTATTTCCTACCATCGATATTATTTGCTTAGCACCATAAATAGCAAGTTGATCTAAAAATTGTTCTCTTGTTATTTGCGGTGCTCCTGAAGAAGGTGCAGTAGATGAAGGAGCCATCATAGAAGGAGACGGTGAAGGCGAGAATGAAGGTTTATTTTTATCAAAATATTTATTATATAATGCCTTGACGTCATTACTTATCTGTAGAGCATCCCTTATTCTGGCAGGATCAGTAGTCCAATTAAATCCAGCATAAATATCATCAAGATTATTTTGAATATCATTTACATCTAAACCAATAGAACGTGCAAAATCTCTATCACTAATTGTTGAATTTCCATTATTAGCAATGTCACTCCATCTTTTCCCAGCCCAAGGTGAAATTAATGTGAAGAATTCATTTACAGTGTAGCTTGGTATTGCCATCGCAGGTGAAGCTGCTGTTGATAATGTTGGAGTTGGAGATGTAGTTGTTGAAGGTGAAGGTCCAGATTTGTTTTTTAAGTATTTATTCCATAATGCGTCAATATCTACTTGAGATTGCGCATCTCTTAAACTAGCAGATACCGATCCATTTTCTTCAGTGAAAACTATTCCATAATAGATTTGATTAAGAATTGATTGTACTTGGCTTAGTGGCAACCCTAAAACATCTGCAAACTTTTTATCAATTGGTAACAAGGATCTACTATATTTCTTGTAAGTATATCTAGGAGACATCCATTTATTAAACTCTCCAAAATATTGATTGTATGTCAATTCTTTTGGACTGGGAGTAGGTGTTGTTGCATCAAATGGATTCTTGTTATCAACATATTTATAATATAAAGTAAAAGTATCAGTATCAAATTTTGGTCTATCTTTAACGGTGATTGGATTAGTCGACCAGTCAATTCCATTATATAATTTATCAAGAAGAGGTTGAATTTGAGTTAAGTTTAATCCAAGTAATGTTGCTAAACTTTCATCTGATGTTGAAGAGTTTCCAGTTCTTGTTACTTCACTATATCTATTACCCAACCATTTATTTAATTCCCCATTGAACTTGTCAATTGATAAGATAGAAACTTGAGAAGGAGCCGGAGATGGTGTCGAAATTAATGATGTAGCAGTAGTTGTAGGAGATGAAGCTTTATTCAAATACATATTCCAAATGTTAGCCAATTCATCCATAACGTAGTTTTCTCTAACTCTACCACTAACAGTATTATTTTCCGTACTCCAGTCGATACCATCATATATCCTATCTAAAGATGCTTTAATTTGATCAAGTGGTAATCCTAATAAATCTGTTACCATTTTCTCTTCATTTTGATTAGTTCTATTTGTTAAACTATTGATTTTTCTTGTTGGAAGATACTCTTCAAGCATTACTCTATCATAAACTGTTCTAGTAACTGATGGAGTTGCAGGTGATAGAATTGGTGAAGGAGCAGGAGCTAATGCAGGAGCATAGGTAGGAGCTACGCCAGGAGCCATTGTTGGGGCTACGCCAGGAGCATAGGTAGGAGCAACACCTGGAGCCATGTAAGGAGCTGGTGCAGGTGCTATACTAGCTAGGTATGTTTGGTAATCATCATATGCTTTCTTGTAGATGTTCCAAATAATCTCCAATCTTTTATATCCATCATTAAATCTAACTATTCCTCTAGAATAAGGATCTTGAATATTTTTTATGTAATATTTAGCCTTATCTAATGATTGTTGAAATGTATCAGGTGTAGGAGGACCACTACTTATTTCAGCAGCTTTTTGAAAATTCTCAATTAATTTTTTACCAGTAAAATTTTCATTTGTAAGAGCGGCAATTCTATCATACTCGGTTATACTCTCAGTTATACCTTGATCCCAAGATTGACCTGTTGGATCTCCTACTATGAAGTCAATTAAAGGTTGTCTTATGGAGCTAAGAGGAACACCTAAGAAATTAGCAAAATCAACAAAAAGTTGTTCATTGAAAGCTCCTTTAACTTTCTTAGTTCTAACTTCTTTTGTTGATAAGATAGCTAGTTCATCTTCAAATTGTTGTCTAGTTATTAAAGGTACAGGAGTAAGAGCAGTGACTGGAGCTGTAGGTGATAGAATTGGCGCTGGTGTAGGTGCAGGTGATAGAATTGGCGCTTGTGCTTGTTCAGGTGCAAGAGGTGTTGATCTATAAAAATCAGCGATTTGCTGCAATAATATTCTACCAAAAGGTAAATTGCCATTCAAAATCGATAATATTTCCTCAGGACTTTTTGAGATATATCTACTTTTATTAAAAGTACCATCTGGTTTAGGACCTCTTGCTCCTACTCCAGCTCCTGGTGCAGGATTTAATATTGCTGTATCTGCGAACATTAACATTCCAAATTCATCTAACTTAAGAAATAATGGCTGCCTTTCACCCACAGGAACATTTAAATATCTAGCGATATCATCCATAGAATCTCTTAGTTTTCTATAACCTCCTGGTTGATAACTATCTATTGAAGTATTCATACCTTCCTGGGTTACCTCTTCATTCGAAATTAATACTAAAAATGGTACTAACTTTTCTTTTAGTGTGTTCATGTTGAAAGAAGTTGATTGAAATCTTTCATACTTGTTTTTATTATCTCTATTAATAAACCAAACCACCAAAATAAAAACAACAATTACAAGTAATCCTATTAAAAACCATTTCAAGTCTATTTTTCCCAATCCAATCGATCCTTTGAGAGACGTAGCAGAACTCGTAAATCGACTGGTCATATTTGCTATTTTAGACATTATAAATTAAATCAAGATATTTTTTTTGAGAATAATCTAAACATATGAGAATTTTTTAATGATTGGAAGCTCCTTACTTATTTTGGTTGTTTTCTTCTTTTCTTTTGAACCATCATCATCGTCAATTTCATTAGGATTCCAAGAGTCAATTTTAGTTACTGTATTTCCATCCCTACTAGCACGATAAGTATCAATTACATAATTCTTTTTTTTATAGAAGGTATATCTCTTATCAGCTTGTCTAGAAAACATTGAAAAATCATCAACTATATCAATGACCAAAGGAGTATTTTTAGCAACCACTCCAACTTTTGGGCGTATTCTTCCAACTGCCTGTTCAATATCAGTCTTAGGAGTTCCCAATATAATAGTGTCTATCGTAGAAATATCTAAGCCCTCAGCAGCCATTTGAAAAGTAGCTAAAATAACTTGCTTTTTCGCACTTTCTTCTAAACTAGCTTGCTTCATTCCTCCAATGTAATACCCATTCGTTATAGATTTTTCATTTAGCATATTTTCCAAATCTTTCAACATCTCTTTTCTATCTGACAATATCAAGATTTGTCTTTCACTTTCAATACATTCTACAACTTTTTTGATAATAAACTCCGTTCTTGGAATGTAAAATGCGATATTGTTAATCATTCCAGCGGAATTCAATTTTCCATAATATCCTGTTAATTCTTGTGCATACACTAAATCACCACAATCATAAACATACCTTTCAACTGTGGAATTGGAAGCACTCTTTCCTTTTCTCATAAAAAGAATATCTCCAATAAACCATTTGAGAACTTTAGTTAATCCATCTTTGCGATTGGGTGTTGCACTTAATCCCAACATATATGGACAATTGATTTTAGCTAAGGCTTTCGAAAATTCTCTACTTGGGCATCTATGTGATTCGTCCAAAATAACAAATCCAAAACTGTCAAATAAATCCAATGGGTAATCTTTCATCGATATACTTTGAATCATTCCAATCACAATATCTTTATTTTCAATGTCAATTATTTTTCCTTGAATTCGCCCTACTCTAGCACCTGGTAAAAACGCGGGTGAACCATCACTTCCAGATATTCTTTCAATCCATTGATTCAATAAAAACTCCTTATGTACTAAAACAAATGTCTTCTTTTTCATACGACTAATTAAATAGCAAGCGCATGCAGTTTTTCCCTCGCCACAAGGTAATGACAATATACCTCCTCCAATAGTTGAAAATCCTTTCAAACATGCATCGATTGGTTCAATTTGATGCTGCCTTAAATTGCCAGAGAATTCTAAATTAATATCATCACCAGGTGGAACTCTTATTTCATCTGCTGGACCAAACTTTTCTATTCCAAAATATTTAGGAATATACAATTTTTGAGAATTTTCACTATAAACTGGAAATGGATCCTCTGATTCTCCATAATCTCCAGCAGTGAAGGGTGTCACAGTCAATTCTTGTTTAATACTATTAATTATTGCAGGGGACCATTCTTTTTTAATAAGAATATAGCCTCTTTTTCCAATATAACTTTTCATAATTTAGTTTAGATATGTAATAATTTTTAAATCAAAAAATTTCAATTTTATTGGTAAATAAAAATATCATCATTTAATATAATATGAATGCGACTCGTAGTTTAGCAAGAAAAGGTGCAAGTGTAGTAAAATATACATATGAAAAAAGTAAGGCTTCATTTCAATCAAACATGATTCAGGGTGTTGCTATAGTTGCTCTTATTCTTTATTCAGCTATTTTATTAAGATATTTACCATTAAAGTTTCTCACATTTTTTGAACACATCGCTGTAAAAATAGTGGTTTTAGTAATTATTGCATTTGTTGGATTATATAGTCCAGCTGTCGCTCTATTCATTGCCATTGCATTAATTAGCACTTTACAAATGGCTCAAAAGAAGAAATTGATTGGAGAGATTGGAGGTGCAAAAATGAGAGAAAATATTGAAGATAACTTACAATCATTTAGTGATGATATGATGGATGATATTCTACCACCTCCTTCTTTTGCTCCATCACCATCACCATCCCCCTCTGAATACTATACTAATAATGACTATTCCTCATCCTCAGCCCCATCAATGGCAGTAGAGAGTTTGGCTATGGGCAATGTTGTAGAATCAATGTCTAATAATAACTCACCAATGGATTTTGGTCAACAATATTTGGACCCCGAGGTAATGCAACAACAACGCCAAGAGCCAGTTATGGAAGCTCCTAAAATTAAACAAGCTCCCTCTGCTCCAAGTGACGAGTACTTACCAGCAAAGGAAACACCAAGAGAGGGCAAAGGATCACCCCAGGGATACAATGAGAATGCTCCCTGTTTGCCTTGCGGTGGAGGACAAAATAATAATGCTTTGAATAGCCAGTGCGGTTATGTACAAACTTGGGAAAATCAATTCTCGGCTCAGGGATTAGGAATGGATATCACTGGATATCAAAACTCTGTTGGATACCCCGTTTAAATAATAATTATTTTATAGCTAAGCATAAAATAATTTAAGATCTAAAATTTTTTAGTTGCTGCAACATCAACTAATGCATCAAATTGTCTTTTATTTAGGATTGCTTTTTGCTGCATTGCTACTGGTTTTAATATTTGTAAGTTGGGATTGCTTGGAAATTTATTCGAGAGTTTTATAATGGAATTTTTAACTTTATTTGTTAGAATGTACTCTCTTATTTTACTCAAGTCCATCTTCTTAGATAAATTAGCTGCTTGTGGTAAACTTGAAATACTCACACTATTTTGAGAAGGGGCACTTGGAGTTGCTCCATAATAGTTTTGACTATACAATTTATTTAAATTAACATTGCTTGCACTTGCTATTCCACCTCTCGTTTTGAAATAATTATACATTATTATCACAAGTGATATGAAAAAGATAATACAACCAACTAACATAAAGACCCAATATGTGTTATTCGCTTTATCTTCTTTTGGAGTATCGCTATCAATTTCTGCCAATGATTTAGCTGCATATCCAATGCTTAAACTAAAAAATAAAGTGACAAGTAAATTAGTAATAATACCAAAGATCAACCATCCTTTTTTACTAGCCATATTCCAAAATAATGAACTAAAAAACTTTTTCATAGTCGATCCTTCAATTTTATCCAATCCAAACAGCAAATATAATGCAGCAAAAATAATTCCAACGAATAAAATATTTCCAACCAAACTAAAAATTATTTGAATTATAATACTTGTTCTTGCTTCTTCTATTACAATACCTGCTTTCCCAACTTTAACGCTTGTACCAGCAACTCCCTCTTCAGAAAAACAAATTTCCTCAACAGCAGGTATTTGCATTCTTGGAATATCAAATTCCTCTTCCTGTCTAGCTGCTCCTACTCTTCTAATTCTTCTACTTGCTCCTCCAGAAGCAGCCTGCCCTACGCTTGGTTGAACCGCATTTGATGGAACTTGATTGCAACTCGTATCACAAACCAATCCATCATCCACTCCCATTGGTTGAGTAGCTTCATTATAAAATATTAAGTAATTTGCAGGATTTCTTGGTGGATTAAGATTATATTCTTCATTTATCTTTGCATATTTTCCAGCTCCCAAAACTCGAGTAACTAAATTATTAAAAAATATGAGTGGAATATCAACTATTTGTTGCATTAAAATGTATTGGATGTTAGCAGATTCAACTAAACTTTGATAAAATGTTTTTTTAGCTGGAATTAATGACCCAACATTAAATTTACTCAAATTACTAAGGTTTTGATATAATCCTGGGCTCAAAGGTATAGTTGGAGCCAATGTTTCCATCAATCGATATCCATTTGTTTTTACTTCATTACCTGTATTATTAACTTGACCAATAACTGATACTACTAACATAAGATTGGGATAACTACTATTCACATAAGTAAAATAATATTGAATCGTTCTATTTAAAATATCTGTTACCGCCTTATCTTTTGCTGGTAATCCAAATAAAATTTCCTTCAAAAAAAATTTAATTTCTTCTTGTCCATTTATATCAGATCCATTCCATTCAATATAATTTTTTTGGTTATTTGGGGGAGATAATATCGCATATGTTCCTGTATTTTCAAATCTACAATTACTAATATCTTCAAATTTAAATGTGAGATTACATCCTGTTTGACAAAATTGTATTGGTTGAGTGTTGGATTGTGGATTATCTTGTGGACTAGGTGGTAAGTAATTTATTCTTGGTAACTTATCAATTTCATTATTTCTTTTATCTTCTAAATTATAATTTGACATAATTTACTACATTCTATAGAGAAATTATTCATAGATTTTTTCTCTCTTAAAATTAGTTTAATGCAATTATATCAATTTATTATATTTATTATAATTTTTGTTATTTTACTAACAGTTTTTGGGTTCAGATTACTAAAAATAGCAGAAGAAAACCTTAAAAAATTAAAAATTAATGATTCTCCTAAATCATCAAATAATATTGTTGAAAATTTTAATTCATATCCAGATGCTAAATTAAATGCGGATGTAACCTTACCAGATGAATTCAAATATAAAAAAGCACCCAATCAATACCCAGATGTGGACATACAAATGTCTAAACCTTTACCAGGTGATGATATGGAATATTTAGATAAAGATAAAATATATATCAATCCATTTTTTTCCGATGAAAATCCAAAGGAAAAACCCAATCAAAATTACGCTAATCCAGAAGATATGACTTCTACAGAGAGAAATGCATTTAAATACGGTTATCCCAATGGAATGACGATGCAGGATTATGTAAATTGGTTATATCTTTTTAGACTTACTCCAGATCTCTTAAATTTAGATCATAACGCAAATTATCAAAAATTAATAAAAAATGTTCCAATCAAATACGAAAAAGGGAAAACTCCACCTCCAGCTAAGAGAATGCCTCCATTAAATGGTGAAGATTATTTTCTTTATATGTACACCCAAAATCCAACGAGACCAGATCCACTATTCACTCAAACAATACATGAAGATGTTCGAGTAGCATCTGTATTGGGAGATCCTTCCAATGGAATAATTCCATATAATTATGCCCAATTTCCAGATTTTTCTCAAACCTTTAATACGATGGGTATGTCTCAAAATGTTTATAATAATGAACTTGCAGAAAAAACAGACCCATATTTTCTACAAAAATTTGTTGGTCCTGTTATGACTGTTAAAGAGCCGAAACTCTCGGATATGTAGGGATATTTGATTCATTTACAGTAACCCTAAAATAATAATCTTCTCCTTCTATTTTAACTTGATCATTCGTTCCCAATTCCCTAAAGATATTGGGAATTATTACATTTTGCTTATTTCCATCGTCATCAATAGTAAAATAACGATATCTGGCATATCTATTCCTTGGATTAATCTTTAATAGGAAAAGAGGTCTATAATTATTATCTTTATAGTCCGCCATTATTTTATATAAATAACCAACTTGTTCATATGGTGGATGCGGTCCAATGTGTCCATTTCTTGGTGCTATATTTTTATTACTAATATCCAATGGAGGTAAAATATTTCCAATAATTTCTTGACTACCACCATAGCAAGGTTCTCTTCTTGATCCACAACCAACAACGTCTGCTGGCAATGTCACATTTGGAAATTTTCCAACATCATAATCTGATTGACCACCATAAGGATAGATTCTTTGGAGCCTATACATTTGTGGAACATCATCTGCTTCGTACATAAGAGGTGGTGAATTTTCGACATCACTAACATTGATTCTTTTTTGAACATCTTTTTTATTTTGACTTCCTTGAAAATTTTCTAAATGTTTTTTATTATTGCAAATAAATATTATAAATAAAATAACAATCACTAAAACTAATAAAATTATATCTTTCATTAGTTTTTATAAGAAAATTTATTTGCAACATAAATAACAAGAATCACTCATACTCGGTGATTCAATGCGTATTTGTGGTGTTTCGTGAAATCCTTCGCCTGCACTAATTATCTTAATCTCACTCAATGAACCATTATCAACTATTCCCTTTAAGACTGCACCTTTTCCTCCTCCACCAACAACATTTATTTTTGGACTAGTTCCTAACCCAGATCCCTTGTTAATCAAATAAACTCCGCTAATTTTACCACTTGATATTGTGCAAATAGCTTTTGGTAATACTTCTGTTCCAGGAGAATCGCATTTCATTCTCATTCCTTCAGGAAATCCAATACTTGCTCCAGAGAAATTTGGATAACTGGGATGACATTTATCTGATGCTAAAAATTTGCATTTCATTTTATCCCTTACATTTTGCCCTTGGGGTGAAGACACAACTTTTGGTCCTGGTGCACCAAGTTGCCCTCCTAATGCTGTAATTTGACTCATGTGATCCTGTAAAAGTTCTTGTGGAACAGTTGGTTGATTATTATCTTTTATTTTCGATTGCATTTTTTGAATTGGAACGTCAACATCTTTTTTGAATTTACTAAGATCTCCTCCTTTTAAATCATTCAAAGTTTTTTCCAATTCCAATTCTGGATTTTTTGTATAATTGGGAAGTAGAGGTAATTTTGAACTTACATTATCTTTAACAACTGGAAGATTATCTACAATTTGAGGATCCAATTCATTGTCAAAATTCATATTTGGAGGATCAGAAGTTCCTTGATTATAATTTAAGGTAGATAACTCTGGTGGTGATCCTTTTGATTGGATTACATTTACTGTTTCTTTCTCGGGTTTTTTACCAAAGCTAAATAAATCACTTAATCCAAAAGTTTCGATAACTGGCTTTTTTTTTTCCCGCCCCCAGAATTGTCAAGATCATACATAACCTGTTTTACGGTTTGCTGATTGACATGGATGGGGTCCGATGAAACTAATTTTCCGGTGTTATTATAATGGAAAAATCTTTGGTTAGCGTAATATTTATCATCATAATTTTCCTCACTTAAACAACCGCTTTGAAATCTTTCTCTAGCATTTGATCTCCAACAAAAATATCCAAAAATACAACCAAATAAAATAATTAATCCAATTGCAATTAAAACTATATAAAAAGTAGATGGATTTGATTTTCTAAGCATTCCTTTCTTCATTCTTTATATTATAAATATAAAAAATTTTTATTTCTAAAGCTAATAAAATTAAACTAATTTGATTCCCATGCTTTGTATTGACTCAATTATTTTTTGACCTTTCTTCAATGATGGGGCTAATTTTTCCATATTGCTATGTAATTTTTCAACAGCAGTCGTCAAATCATATAATTGTTTTTGTGCTCTATACGATTGTTTTGAACTCACTGTTGTTTTACCACTTTTTTTTTCCAATTCTTTTTCATCATCATCACTATCATCATCACTATCCTCGAATTCTCCTGTATTTAATTTACCAAAAAAATCATCTTCACTGTTATTTCCACCATCACTAGCCATCATCGATATTTTCTTTTCGCCTCCAGGAAGAGATTCTTGCATTGCATTGACTTCTAATGGGTTTGGCTTATCAAAATTATTGGGATCTACTACAGTTTGTTGAATTGTAGGAGGTTCCTCTTTCTTTTTGGCAATGACCTCATCGACTGTCATCGCCATTGACGTTGATTGAGATGATTGACCATTATCATCTACTTTTTTCTCCTCTACTTTTTCTTCCAATTTTTTCTCTCCATTATTTTCTTCAACCTTTTCTTCTATTTTTTCGACATCTTTATTTTCACTATCTTTATTTTCTACTTGAAAGTTCTCAAAAAATGCCTGCCTTAATTCTAGTTGGTCTTGCTTGCTTTTATAGATTAAAAATATAAATAATGTAGCTACAAAAGCGGTTGATAAGAAAAATGAAAACATTATACTTCCACTTAATATCTTTATCAATAAAATTAAAATTACCCAAACTAGAAATAGACTAGCAATTTTTGGGATTGGTACAAAAAAAACAAATAAAATTAGAAATGCTGCTATAGCACCTTGCATTTTCCAAATATTTTTAGAATCCATTTCTAATTTTTATAGAGAATTTAAAATTTAATAAGAAATTTGTTAATGACATAAAATACAATCGCTCCCATTATTCCTAAAGCTAAAGTAGAACCATAAATATGTAAGCTCTCGTTTTGTGAGAATCTTCCAATTTGAGTCATTACTAATTTTCGTACCGCAGGTAAACATAAAATGAAAAATAAAACTATAAAAAGTATTGGTGTCTTAATATCTCTCTTGACTTTCTCCATAAAAGTCAATGGTTCTTCTTCTTGATATTGATATTGTTCTTCATAAGCATCATCTTCAAAATGTTCATACTGTGCCTGTTGCGCCTGTTTTGCTTTAATTGCTTTTTGATTTTGTTTATGAATTTCTTCATGGTTAACTGCAAATTGTTGTTGTTGGTAGGTGTCTTGAGTTTGTTGGTATGCTTGTTGTGATTCCTTATTATCGTCATTCATTTTTTGTAATATATTTTGAATAAAAGCTTGGTCTTCATCAGCATTCGGTTGGACCTGTTTTGGTAATGCACTTATAGGTGTTGCTTTAGGGTCTGCCATATTTTTTAATACTTATATTAAAAAATAAATTCATTTACGCAATTTATAATTTTTTACTAGCTTTATTGCGTTTTTCTAGTTTTTTTTGTCTTCTTAAGTATTTCTTTGAATGATAAACAATCCATCCACTGTCTGCATCATCATTCGTCTTGTCATATCTATATAGAGGTACATTTCTTGGATTAGCTATAATAAATTTCTCATCAGTTGGACTCATTTATTTACTTAATTTTTTATTTTTATATTTTAACCGAATTATTTTCACAAATAGCACTATGTGGAATATAAGTATAACATTTTTTTCCACCAGGCTCTCTAAAAGTCTTCCCAACTATATTTCCAGGATTGGGTGCTTTAATTACAATGCAACTTCTGCCTTTACAAGCTTGTCTAAACATACAACTTAATCCTAAACCCCATAAAATTGATAGGATAATTACAAATTGTCTTTCTTTTAAAAATTCTAGCATACCTTAATATAAATAAAGATTTAATTAAATGGTAGAATCACATTATTTGGTGGTTTTGAATTAATCATTTTTTGGAATTGGGTTATTATGCTCTCTTTGCTCTTTTCTTCTAAATCAACATGTTGAATTGGAACAATATTGATTTCTTTCTCTTGTTTTGGACAAGTTACTTCTTTTGAAGAATATTTATAACAGTTCTCTGCATTATCTTGATATGTTACTTTGCCAGCGTTTTGAGGAGTTGGATATTTATATACTATCTCAGGTGTTGGAGTAATACAATATACAACTAACATTCCAACCGCTAAGCCTATAAAAAAATATAATGGATCAAAATATTCACTTAACATTATGATCTAATAGAAAATATTTTATTTGTTCGCCTTTCTCTTTAATTTTTTCATTTTAACAACAATTTTTTTACCTTCATTTTTTTGTCTATTATCTTTTTGTTTGTCCTTCTTAATAACTTTTTTTTCTTTAGTTTCCTTCTTCTCTTTAATTACATTCTTTTCTTTAGTAATTTTTACTGGTTTTTCTAATTTTTTTTCTTCTATTTCTTCCGCCTCACTTAATGCTTCTTCCTCTTCGACTTTTTCAGCTTCTAATTCCTTCTCTTCAACTTCACCTGGTTTCTCTTCTAATTCATTTATAATTTCATTTTCTGCTCTTACTTCACTATCTTCTTCTAATTTTTCAACAGTTTCTTTTACTATTAATTCAACTGGTTTTACAATACTTTTTTCCAGTAATTTTTTACCACCTTCAGTTATTTCTATTACAGGCGGTTTAATAATGAAAAATGAATTTATTCTATCGTATTTATTTTTTAATATCATCATTTGTTTATTAAGATCATCTAAAGCTGCATTCTCTTGGAGATAACTTATGATATATCTAAAATATTCTATCCAACTTCTTACTTCATCTGTTTTTAACGATACATTCTTTGCAATTTGTTCTATTCTTGTAACAGTAATATCTTTTTCATTATTTGTAATTTCCATTAATTTTCTTTTAATTTCAGCATTAATCTTTGTACATTTTTCAAAAATATTATTTTTTTTAATTTTAATCTCCAATAAATTTTTTAAAATTAATTTACGTTTTTCTAATATGTCATCAATTTTTTCTCTTTCTTTATCGAATACCTCTCTCAATGATTCAAGTTCTTTTTCTTCTTCTTTTAATTCAATTAATTTTTTTTCTATATCTTTATCTTTGTCTGGATTATAAACACTTGAAGAGAGATTTCTTATTAATGTATCCTTGAATAAAATACATTTGTTGTTATAATTATTTGATAACTCATTTAATCTAATATTTAGATTTAGAACTAAGGGTTTACTAATTAGTGCATTCCAAACTTTCCCATTTCGCATTTTACACCATAATCTAATTTGTTCTCGATTTTCTTCTTTTTCTAATATCGTTTTAGAATCACCAGGACATCTTGAATTTTCATCATAAAACATTTTTACATATTTTTTGTACTCATCCATTTCTCTATTAAAAACTCCATCAATGTTATCTTCTAAATATTTTGAATATATGATCATAGTCCTGTTATATAATTAGAAATTTTTAATTTATTATTCAATAAAAAAATATACATTTTATTATGTATATATCTTTAAATAATAAAAATTATGAATACAATATAAATCAACTTCATTCATTTTATTCAATTCGCCAAGATATAGACAAAGAAATTTTAAAAAAAAATAAGATAGAAGCGAATATTGATCAAATTTCCATAACTTATAATGGTGCCGTAGTGGACGATAACAAATCACCTCAATTTTATAATATAAAAGATAGTGATACCCTATATTTAAAAATAAAGAATGATGGTGGAGCACCAACAGCAACAAATGTAATTTTATTAATTGTATTTATTTTTGTTGTAGTATTTGTTTTAATTCCAGCAATAATTTTTGGTGTTTTACCATTTTTATCATTCTTAGTTTCAAAAGTATTTATTAAAGGAATAACAATTGTTGTGGATTTCTTAAGAAGTCTAACTGATACAAATAATTGGCTCAATAGTTTTTTAGCAACATTTAAATCGATAGTGATACCAGTCATATCATTTATTTTTTATTATGCTGGTTTGGTCATTATTATTTATTTTGCAGTATTCTTCTCAGTATATTACATTTATTCATATATTTATAAGGGAAATTGCTTAGCATATAAAGCTAGTAAAATCTTAAGTTTTGTTACAGTATTAGCTATAGGAGGAATTTATTTTCTTGCAAGCTTGCCAAATATAATTAAAAATATAACAGCATTATTTCTACCCTCCTTTGTAAGCAGTATAATAGCAAAAGGATGTAACACTGTAAATACTATAAAAGAAAAATTAGCCACAGGTACTCCTTTCATTGGAGGATTAGTTTACATGTTTATAACACTTGTTGTATCAGCTTTCGAATTATTAAATAAAACAAAATTTTATGGACCAAAATTTCTATATGAATGGGACAAAATGTATCAATGGACATTGACACCAGAAATGAATAGAGATATTCGTCTTAAAGGATTAAGAAGAACAGTGAATGGAATAGACGCAGCAGATAAATATAAGATTGGAAAAACTGTTGGAGAGGTTCCATATTCAAGATTGGACTTCTCTGTATTTGTTATTTTAAGATTTGGATTTCAAACATTAGTATCGTTTTTTATCCAATTTATTGATTTGTTTGATTTATGTGGTCAAAAACCAGAGACAATTGTCGTAATAGAAGAAAAAATTAGGAAAACTGATAGATTAATTAATGATATTACATCTCAATTAGATAGTAATGAAACTTCAAATACTAATAAGAAGGATTTAAGAGATGCACTAAGAGATTTATCTAAGACTGCTGCAAAATTATTAAAAGATAAAGAGAAAGAAGAGTTAATGAAACAAATTGATGTAGATTGTATGAAAGATATGTTTGTAAATGGCGCACTTAGTGGTGTTCCAACATTATTGATATTTATTATTTTATTTGTTTTGTTATGCATTCCATCAATAGGTAAGCAAATATTGCGATAAAAAATTTATCTTATAATAATTAATGAAGATCATTTATTATAATAAAAAAATTTTCATAGATTTAAATAATGTATCAGCATACAATGTTCTTTTAAAATTACTTGAAACTATAAATATACCTGTAAAAAATATTGATAATTTTTATCTTACGTCTTTAGAAGGACATCCTCTTAAAAATTCACATTTGATGAATAATAAAAAAACATATTATTTGAAAAGAAGATTAGTGGGTGCATCATCTTTAACAAAAACTGGAAATTCTGTTCCATTAATTATTTTTACTGGAGTAGTTTTTGGTGTTGTATCCGTAATATATTACTGGATTTATTTAAGATTAATTTTAACAAGTGGTGTTACCAAAAAAGATAGAACAAAATTGGATGCTTTTGCAGTTACTAATATGAGAAAACACGCAGCTTATCCAGATCAATTGGGTGGTAATGCTCAAGAAATTAAAAACAAAGCAGTATCAAAAGCTAAGAATTTTTTTTCTAAAATTGGAGATTGGTTTAATAATACAATGCAGGATAAAAATGTAGGAATATATTTGTGTTACACAAGAGGTGTTGACCCTTATTTTACTACAAAGGAAGATGAAGGATCTATTGCATCGACTTTTAGTTCGGTTTTATTTTTCATATATATTTTCGTATTAGTTGTAACAATTTTTACGAATACTGCTACTAAGGCAATTTGTGGTCAACCATCAGGAAAATTTATATTTATGGCGTTAATTTTTATGTTAATTCCATTAATAATTGCTTTCTTTGCTCCTAAAATTGCGGACGCAATTGATTTTATTTTAGCTAAGACTGGAAAACCAAGAGTAATGGGTAATTTTAGATTATTATTGTGCAATGTAATTTTGATTGTAATTTTAACAATTTATATGATAGTGAATAAAAAAGGCATATCTGGTAATTTACTTATAGTATTATTACCGGCAATCATATTGTTTGCATTATTCCAATTTCCAGTTGGAGGATTTTCTATAGATAAATTATTTTCCAATTTGTCAACAAAAGTTTCCAATTTTATTTTAGAAACGACTAGATACAACGAGGTTCCGGATTATCCCAATGGAGAAAAATATAGTAAGAATAAAAGTCCATTACCCAATTCAAATAATAATCGTAATAAATTACCAATGCATAATATTCGAGAATGTTTTGAAAGATTTGAGTTTATATACTTTATTTTGAAAGCAGGATTGATGGCTTTTATTGGATTTGGATTAATTACAATAATATATGGCTCTCAAGTTACTAAAATTTGCAAAAAGTAATTTAAAGAATTTTTTAATAATAAGAATATTGGAATGTGTGGAATATTCTTTTTAAAATACTTTACATCTAAAAAACACTCGAAAGAAATTATTATTAATAATTTTGAGAAAATAAAACATCGCGGTCCTGATAAAACAATTTATCAATTTGAAAAAGACGCTTTCATTGGATTTCACCGCTTGGCTATTAATGGATTAGGTGAACAGGGTGATCAACCTTTTATTTACGATAAGCCCAATGGAGAAAAAATATTTGTTATTTGCAATGGTGAAATTTATAATTATAAAGAATTAAACAAAAGATATGCTTTAGGACTGGAAGAAGATGATAGTGATTGTGCAGTAATTTATCCACTCTTTGAAAAAGTTGGGCTAGCCAAAATGATTGATTTATTGGATGGAGTATTTGCATTTGTTATTTATGATAACGACAAAATTTATGCTGGAAGAGATCCCATTGGTGTTCGTCCATTATTTTATGGAATGAATGATAAACAAATTGGATTTTGCAGCGAAGCGAAGGGATTGAGTGATTTGATGGATGTCGTCCCTTTCCCACCAGGAAGCTATTTTTCTAGTGAAGATGGTTTTCCAAAGAAATTTTTTAAAATTGATGAGCATAAGGAGAATGGACCCAATCCTTATTTATCTCTTATTAAAGATAATGAAATTTATGAAACAGTGAGAAATGTTTTTACAAAAGCTGTTCATAAGCGATTACTATCAGATCGTCCGATTGGAAGTTTATTGAGTGGAGGATTAGATAGTAGTCTAGTTGCCGCTATTGTTCAAAGAGAAATGAAAAAGAATGGAAAAACATTAAACACCTATAGCATTGGATTTAAGGGGTCACCTGATTTGAAAGCAGCTAGAATAGTTGCTGATCACATTGGTTCCAATCATCATGAAGTTAATTTGGATATGAAAGAAATTGAAAATAGATTACCGGAGATTATTATGCAATTGGAGACTTGGGATACCACAACTATTCGCGCTAGTATTGGAATGTTTTTTATTGCTGAGTATATCCATAAGAATAGTGATGACGTAGTTATTTTTAGTGGAGAAGGAGCGGATGAGCTATGTCAAGGATATCTTTATTTTCATCGCCAGCCTAGTGATATAGCAGGGTATGCTGAGTCAATGAGGTTAATGAGTAACCTTTATGTTTATGATGTTTTGAGAGCAGATAGAACTACAGCCGCACATGGATTGGAGCTGAGGGTCCCATTTTTGGATAAGGAATTCATGAAATTGATTACTAGTTTACCAGCAAGAAAAATTTGCCCAAGGAAAAGTATTGAAAAATATTTAATTAGAAGGTCATTTCAAGAAACTGGATTACTCCCAGATGAAATTTTATGGAGGACTAAGGAAGCATTTAGCGATGGTGTTAGCAGTGAGAAGAATAATTGGTTAGATAAGATTAAATCATTAACTAATGCTTCTATTGATGATTCCACTTTTGCTCTAGCTAAGAAAACTATTCTTCATTGCCCTCCAAGAACAAAAGAGGAATTGTATTATAGGAAAATATTTAATGCATTTTATAAGAGTGAATCTTGTGATAATTGGATTATTGATTACTGGATGCCTAAGTGGTCACCAGAAACAATTGACCCATCTGCAAGAACACTAACTCTTTATTCTAATATGAATAAGGAATCAAAAGAGGAGGTTGAAGTTTCATCAACATAGATGATTCTTATATAAAATTTCTAGATTATCCCATACTTTATTGTCTTGCAATAAAGTTACGAGTTTATTTGAGAATTCTTCACTAGAATCTTTTGGAAGAAGAGTTGGTAAATTGTCGATTGCTATTATATCGAGGTTATCGTACTTGAAAACTGGATTTTTGAATGTTGTTAATTTATAATCTAATTGGATTGGATTATTTTTCGCGAAAACATCGCAACTAATATCAACAATAATTTTTAGATTTTTGAATCCAGATATATTTTTCTTGCTAATAAATACTTCATTGGAAGTAGGACTTAAGTAAATACAATTTATAATAATTTCGTAATCAAATAAATTTTTTTCATCATTATGATTAAACCCAGTATATTTTATGTAAAGACTATCCAATAATTTTCTACATCCTTGACCACATCTTCCATTTATTCCAATTATTGCTATTTTTGGTGTAATATCGAAGTTTCTTAAATTATTTATTAAATTTTGGTAGTTATTACAAGGTGAAACATTATTGATGTCATCAAACCCATTCATTTTTCTTATATACTGGATAAGACCTAAATAAGTTCCTGCAAATCCAGCCCAGTATCCGAAAGCAATCATTCTTTTATTATTTTCATCAACGATATATTCATAATCTAATATACATCCTCCTTCTTTCTTGAATTTATCCAGAATGATTTTTGCATTGGATTGATTTTTATAGCAGTGGGCAAAATATATATTTTTGTGTTGGAACATTTTTGATTTCATATCTAATTCTTTTAATCCAATTATGGTTGCATCTTCTGGTGCAATGTGAGTGACAATACATTCATTATCTAAATATTGTGATATTGGAAAACATCTATTAAATGATGGCTCAACGTAAATTTCAAAACCTTTCTTTATCAACTCCCCGCAATCTTTTGGTACAAGAGGAGTTCTATGTTCTTCTTCCTTAATCTCATTTCGAATAAATAGTTTCATTGGAAATATATATTTTTTACGCGGAAAAATAATATAAAATAATTTATATGTTTATTAAAAATTTAGAAAAACATTTAAAATACAAGAAATATTATAAGCCAAATTCTTTGTACTGGGGATTAGGTATAGAAAATGAGTTTTATCTTGAATTTGATAAAAAAATACCTTTTAACAGAGATAAGTTTTTAAAAAACCATAAACCTGAGAGATATAGTGTTAATTATTTTAATAATTATAAAACAGAGATTATTGATAATCTTTTTCCAAAAATTGATTACGATGGTGAGCTTCCTCTACTTTTTAATAGTCACTCATTTTCCAAAACCGATAAAAATAATAATTCAAAAACACTGTATAGCACCCAATATGTAAAAAATCCAAGTTTCGATGGTGAAACATTATGGGAATTTATTGAAAGGAATAATAGTTATCTTAAAAAAACTTATGGGGAAAATTTGGTTTTTGATGGAGATAGTATTGAGTTAATTACTGTTAATTTTTATAATGGGAAATTGGATGACATAATTGATGAATTAGAAATGAATAAGAGAATGTTTATAGAGAATTTACAGGATGTATTTAATAAAAATAATATTTTTCAACAGTATGGCAAAATTAATATTATGAAAAAAAATCACCCATATGCAGTAATGCTTAGTAATATTGATAATGTTGGAATGTTTAATAATGGAACTTTGCATTTTAATATAACATTACCAACTGAGCTTAATGAGAAAAGTGAAATAAAAAATCTGTTTCAATTTATTTCACAGCATCGCAATTATATTAAATTGATTCAATTTATGGAGCCTCTTATGCTTTGTAATTATGGAGAAGCTGATCCATTATCTGAATTGGATAATCGTCTCTCTTTTTGTAGCCAAAGGGGCTCAGTTTCACGTTACATTGGGATCGGAACATATGACACGAGAAGAATGGAATTTGGTAAGAAATTGGTAGATGATGTGGAAAATTTTGAAATAACTAAGGAACATGGATGGTATAATAAATATTATAAACATTGTGGTTATAAGAGACTGGAAAAGATTGGATACGATATTAATTTTAACAAACATTATAATCATGGAGTTGAAATAAGGTTTTTTGAGCATCAAAACAATGTTGAAAAAATAAGAGAAATATTGAAATTTTTAATATTATTGGGAGATTATTCGCTGGATTTCGAAATAGAAAATAATCCAATCGTTTTGGAAGATTGGAATAATTTAGTTTTTGAATCTATGAAATTTGGTAAGAATACGAAAATAAAAAATAATATATTTGATGAATTGTTTAATGAAAAATTTATTTCAAATAACATTATTGATTTATATTACGAGATATTCGCTTATTTGGAAAAAAAATATAAAGAAGGTGGAAAATTTTCAATGTATTGCATGAATAGTAATATTAATGAAATTAAGAGTAGTATTGAGAAAAATCGAGAAATTATCCAATCTCAAATTACTAATGAGATTGAGAAATTAAAAATTGGATTGGAACACAAAATTTCGAAAATAGAAGAACACACTGTGAAAATAAATAACAATGTTGGAAACATAGTGAATTTGGTTTCTAAGGATAATATCAAAAATGAAGTTGTTTCTTTAAAAAACCAAGTTTCCAACCAAATTGTATCAAAAGTAAATAATGAGATAAATAGAAATGCATCCAATCTTGAGCAAAAATCTAAAAAATGTTGTGCAATACTATAAAAAAATTGATTTTATTTTGATGTATTGCTTAAAGATAAAAATGAGGAATCCAAATAATTTGGCTATACTCTATTTGTTCTTAGGAATAATAAATATTTTTGCACAAAATACAAATCTTCTAGATATGTATGATCGAACTTATGTTGAAACAATTTGTATTCCAACATACAATGCTTGGAGTGCCGATAATTGCGTTATTCCTGCGAAAGTAAGCCCATATTGGGATTCAAGAAGTTGTTGGATCAATGATGCTTGTGAAATTAAATTTACGATTCCAGTAAATAATAATGCTGTTCTTGAAGCTACTACTTGTGTTTTTCTAGGTTCATTATTTGGAGAAATACTAATTCTTTGTAGAGAAAAATTATTTAGAAAGAAGTAATTCGTTTATAATTATATTTTTTTTTGTTTGTTTAATATGTGCGAATTCTAAAAAAAATATTATAAAAAATTAAAATTTTAGAAATATAAAAATATATAAAAATATATAAAAAATTCGCACAATGGTCGACCAAACTTAAAAAAGGAGTTGCCTTTAGTGAGGCGTATCTTTTTTAGAGATTTTTTTGTTAAAAATCTTTTTTTTCTAATAAGTCATACTTACTAGAAAAATTACTTAAAGAAAACTATATTATATAAAAATAGAAGATGGATCATAGACGGCAACGACAATTAGTTAATCAAATGCTTGAGGCAAATGCCAAAAGTGAAGAAGAGCTGAAAAATATGACCCCTGAAGAAAGACATGAATATTTGCAGGGGAGACTAAAGCAAAAAATGTTTTTTTCAACTGCTCAACGTCAATCCATGTACCAAAAACAACAATTATCTGAGAAAATTCAGGAGAAAATACAAGATAATAAACCCGAAGATAAAAAGGAGGAAACTAATGCTAAAAAAGAGAGGAATCGTAGGAAGCGTCAAAAGAAGCGCGAGAAGCTTCGTGCTCAAAAAGATAATGGAGAGGGAGATGTTGAGGAAGATGATGATGTCGTGATTGTAAAAGATCCTAATGAAGAGGGATCAGAATCTGATTACCATAGCGATTGAAAATCGCTATTCAAATGGTTATTTTATTTTCAAAGAAAATAAAATAATTACTTTATTGATCAAAATATCTATGCAACAAATTATAATTTTGATACTTTAATTTTCGTACTACTGTGTCTCAAAGTATTCTCCGGGGTTTCTATTCTTCTACTTATTTTTTTTTCCTTCCTTTCTTGCTTAGATATTCCTCCATCAACAGTATCTTCCTCTTCTTCTTCTTTAATAGTTTCTCTCTCAGGTCTAGATGGCTTTTCAGTTTTCATTCCTGATTGACGTAAGAAAACTTCGAAAACACTAGCCATTTTTTCCAATACTCTATTTTGATTATTTATAGCTTGAGCCATTTGCTCAAAATATTTCTTCTCTCTTCCTCTTTCTCTATTAATCTCAGCATATTCATTCATTATTTTCTCGAGTGTTTCATTGTGCTTTTCTAAATGTCTATTAATACTAGCCAAATTTTCACTAACATTATTTCCATCTTCATCCTCCAAAACAGCTGCCAACACAGTGTATAAAGTATTATCAGTCATATCAATAACTTCTTCATCATCAGTTGAATCAGTATCCCTAGATTCACTGTCACTAGTAGTATCACTTCCTGTTTTAGATGAATTTGTGTCTTCTGTTGTTTCATCGGTTGGTTCCCTTGTATCGTTTTTGAATGGTAAGTTACTTACCTTTACCTCATTCATCATTGGCGCTGGTGCATTTGTGCTTAAATAGTTATTAGCTTGAGCAGCTTCCAAAGGCGTTGAAATATTTACTACATTAGAAATTGGTTCTTTTATATCCTCCTTAATAACGGCTACATTTGGGCTAACATTTGGCAGTGGATTTAAATGACTTTCTGATTTGTCACTGCCACCAGAGGAAACAGACGAAACGGATGAAACAGATGATTCATCACTTATATGACTAATTATAGATTCTTTTGTATCTTCATCTTTTTTTACGAAAAAACCAGATGGGTCAACTTTGACGATTTTAATGTTTTTATCTGCCATTTAATATTACTTAGATAAAAAAAATCCTATTTTTATACGAGTTTATTAGGAAAAATTTATCTGCATCATCTTAAATATGTAAAATATTATGACGGCGGCAGTTACCACAATTAAAGGCAGTAAATATTTTTTATCTCTTGTTTTTTCTTCCAATCTTCTATGGAAAAATACTAAATATAATATAATTAAAAGTATGAAAACAATTATCGAATTTTGAACTGGTTTATTAATATCTAAGAAAGCAAATCCCTTCATTTTATTTTATATTATATTTTTTTTCGTATCTAAACATTATTCATAAAATTTTAGTATAATTATATAATAGATGAGAATCCAATTTATTAAATTAATTTCTATAATATTAATCACATTACTCTTCATATATTTTTCAACAATACAAGTAAAAGAAAATTTCATTACATGGTTTATACCATTCTATAATAAAGGAACAAGGGAATTAACTGAGAATACTCCTAAATATATAACTTCAAATTTAGAATATAATTATCTAGAATATGATTATCTCCAACAAGTTCGCTTTTATGTTCTCGAGAAAACATCTCAAGCTATCACAAACGCATACTATAAATTTTTATTTTCCAACATGGTTAAATCATTAAAAACTAAGAAATTCTTTGTTAACTACAATCCATCCAATGAATTCTTATTGAAGAAAGTTAATGAAGACAAAAATAATTTCGCAATTGTTAGTGCACCTATGCTGGTTGATAAAATGAGCAATGATTTAGAAAATGTTCAAAATGTAAATATAGTTATTGTCAGTAACTATCGTTTCATATTTTTCATTATAAATAAACAGTCGCAAATATCTAAATTACTTGAAATGAATGGTAAAAGAATTAATGTTGGAGAAAAAGGTACTGATGATTATCTTTATGGACAAGATATTGTAAATAATCTCAAAATAAATAATGATCTTGAAATAAAGCCTTCTTATCTAAAAGCAGATGAATCATTCAAAAAATTGAAGAATGGTGAGATTGATGGTATGTTTTTTACAGACCTCTATCCTAGTGAAACACTCGATAAGTATATCCTTGAAGATTTGGAAAGAAATCTAATTTTAATACCACTTGACGATCTAAACAAAGAAGTTTTTAGACAAAGAAACATATTTGTTGAACCTGTATCTATTGATCAAAATGCTCTCCCTGATAATTATCTCCCAGTGAAAGTCAAAGAATTAAAATATACTATTTTTAAACCCAATCTTAACACTTATAGATATCCTGACTTCATTGTCTGCAATAAATCAACTGAACCAAGAGTTTCTTTTGGAATTGTTAACTCTGTGGTCTCCAATTTAAATATTCTAAACAGCTCTCAATTTTACATTAAAAATGGATACAATTACTTAGCTTTTCCTGCTATAGCAAATAGTATGTATCTACCAATTCATATTGGAGCTAAAATATTTTATAGTAAAATTACAGTTAATACAGTGGAACCAAATGATATTTGTAAATATTATGTGGGTAATTCAAAATGTGATGCTGAGAAAATTGAAGGAGCTAAGATTGTGATGGGATTGGAAGATTTGGAATTCGATTAGTGAGCTACCATAAAATATGCGTTGACGGCAAGAGCAGCAGCACCCAATCCAATAAAAATATCATAGATAACTCTTGGTGTTGTGTTTTTCGCATAAGCAATGTATAATAATAGAGGGGCAATAATTATGACGTGTAAATAATTCCAAAAAACTGTTTTTAATCCGTGTGTATAAATACGATAGATGTGATATACTATTATAATAACTGCTAAAATGCCCATCAAATTATAAAACCAAGGTGATATTTTATTCCTTGCAATTCCAATGTAGAAAAACAAGGCTGCCACAATAAAAATGTGGAAAAGGAATAATAGCTTAAAGTAAGAGTATCCTAAGATATTTATCTTATTTATTTCCATTATTCTATAAAATATTATAAAAAATTATCTCAACATTTAAAAAATTATTCGTTATAGAAAACCCATTTTCGAGGTGTTCTTGCAATCTCAATGCAAAAGTCAAAATTATTCATTAAAACCTGTGTGAATATTTCTTTTAAAGATCTATCAGCGGTAACTCCTTGAACACTAATGTTCAAAGATTTCACATAAACAAATCCCTTATCTGTATATTTTCCATCGATAATTGATAATGTCGAGTATTTTTTTATCTCATTTACATCGTCAATAAATTCATATATAAATCGAATAATTCCCCAGTAGCTCAATTTATCTATTTCTACTCCAGCAATTGATGCTCGAATAATAGCACTTCCTTTAAACGATATTTTGTGTAAATTGGGTTCATAACTACTCATATTGTGTCTTTCAAAATCACTTTCAACAGCGACTTTTTCAATATCATTTTCAATTTTTAGAATTTTGGTTTGTTCATCCATTTTTTGGATTGAATTTTTGATTTTTTGAGGACGCTTTATTGAATTTCCAAAATCAATAATAGCCTGTCTGTCGTAGAAGAAATCGAATATGTCCATTTATTTAAATAGTATATAACGTTAAATAAAATCATTTTTTTCATTTTCGTTTTTGTTTTTCAATTTTAATATATTCTCCAATTTTTTCCTATTATGTTCAATTATTTTAGTGGTTTGTCGTATAGATGGAAAGGATCTCCCCTTTTTGAGAAATCTTATTAATTTTTCCAGTAAACGGTTTTTAACCTTCCCAATTTTATAAACACACTTTTTTTCAACTTTATTGATCAACTCTGTAATAAAATCGTCATATTTTGTATAGACGTTATGGCATACATTATCAAATTTTTTTAAAGAAATATGTGGCGCTATTTTTTGAAATATATTATCATAGGAATCAATTAAAAAATCATCTCCTCCAATCCAAATATTTGTCTTACATTTTAATCTCAATATCTTGGTAATAAATGGATTGGACCATCCTCCAGATAGTCCCAATTTTATAAATCTTCCAATAATTTCATTTCCAGTCCCTGTTTTAAATGAATAAAGTATCCAATATCTAATAAATATATTAGAATTTCTATAGTAATACATTACAGGTTTTTCAAGATTCTTTAAAAAATTAAATTTAAGTAACTTTGGAGGTAATAAATATTTAAATAATATACCATTGAAAAAACCGTATTTTCCAGATGTTTTGTATATACCAGGAATACTCAATAAGAAAAGTTCATTTATCAAATTTGGTTTCTTATTAGCCAAGTATAAACAAATTATTGCACCAAGAGAGTGTCCAATTAAATTTACTTTTTTAATTTCAAGCTTATCTAATACTTTCTCTAAAAATTGACCATACATATTACAAATTTTTTGTAAACTATCATTCTTTATATCATAATTCAAATCATCACTAATACCAAAATTTGGTAATTCTACAGTAATACAATGATATTCTTTTGGAATTTTAGATATTAAATCGAAAAATGCTACACTGGAACTATAGGTTCCATGAACAAAGAATAAAGGTATTGATTTTTTATTTGAATTGCTCTCAATTATTAATACTTTTTTGTTATCAATTTCTATCCATTTTTTTTCAAATTTAAATTCATCAATAATTTCATATAAAATATCTTTTAATTGAACATCGTAATTTTTAATCTTATTGTATAGTAAAAAATAAACAATGTAAATCATTATAATTAAAATAAATCCAATGGTACAAATAGTAAATAAACTTATGATTGTAATAAATAAAATTAAAATATTCTCCAATGTATCCAATATATACATTAGATTGAATAAGAATAATTTTTTTGTAAAAAATTGAAATTGTAATGATTTGATTACTGCATTAATAAATGCTAAATTGGCTAAATATTTTTGCTGCAATATCGGTTGCATTATTTACTATATTATTGCGTAATAGCCAAGATAATTTCAATAAACAGATTGATTATTGTGAAGCAAAGGATACTTTGATTTCGAAAATAAATTGCTCACATGAGCTTGTTTTGGATTCGATAAAAATTATTTCTTCAAAAGAAGAACACATAGAAAAGCTTAAAAAATACTCATTCTTGTTGAATACTTTTTCAAATTATGAATTTTTCACTAATTTGGATAATAATAAAATTGGAGAAAAAATATCCAATCGAAAATTTGCAGTAAAATATTGGAAATATTTGAAGAATGAATTATTACCACATTTAAATTGTGTTTTTCAAGGATCTAACCCTTCTATTGATAATTTTCCAATGTTCAATCACTAAAATCTTCCCAGTGTTTATCTAGCTCTGCTTCTATGAAAAAATAATTTACTTTTTCTTCATCAAAAATATTACACAGCTTATCGTCAACAGTAAATACCTTACCATCCCTTAGATTATTGAATTTAGTATAAGAAATTATTAGATTTATGGCTGTTTG
>JACCED011944553.1_pt1 | contig 28831 bp, 27 predicted proteins | sample 7455021 | NCBI WGS metagenome assembly JACCED01 (sample SAMN15323456, study PRJNA562643) | freshwater metagenome | isolation source: river surface water | place: USA:Blue River Watershed | collected 2017-08-19 | reverse complement strand
TGCGAGGCAATTTTCCGGAGATTTTGGCACGTTCAATAGCTGAAAGCACCTATGGACGTGCCAAAATCTTCGAAAAGTGCTCGCAAGATGCAGCAAGGTTCTATGAAATAAACCCATTATTCAGGTTTTCAAGGCTGGTTTGGGTTTTTACGAATTGATACCACCTTTTGAGCCCTAGGCGATTTGCGAAAGAAGCGCAGATTTGGGTTCGAATGCAGTTCTGCAATTACCTCAAACGTCATCACATCCGGTCTAATGTCTTTAGACCAAGAATAGAAAGTCCTTTTTCCAGGACACGTCCGGTTGCTTCGCATAACAGAAGACGGCTTCTTTCTTGCGAAGCTCCTTCGACTCTACAATCGCGGAAAAAAGCATGGAACTTTTCCGCTAGGGCGTAGAGGTAGTCGCATAAACGGTTTGGCAGAAGCTCGCGGGACATACAATCAAGCGCTTCTGCAAATTGACGCAAGTGGAGGGCAAGGGCCATTTCAGAAGGGTGCTCGAGAACGATCTCATCTGTTTGGATGATCTGTTGAACATCCACATCCACCTTTCTTTTAATTCCCTGGATACGGACATAGGCATAGAGCAAGAAGGCTGCTGTATTGCCTTCAAACTTGAGCATCCGCTCATAGCTGAACATATAATCTTTAACACGGTGGCAACTTAAGTCAGCGTATTTGACCGCATCGATTCCCAAGATTTGGGACAGGCTGTTCAATTCGACTTCTTCGATATCAGGCATCCTTTCTGTCATGATCTGCTTCGCTTGGCGGATCGCTTCGAAAAGGAGATCGACAAGCTTTTCCGTTTCTCCAGATCGGGTCTTGAATTTTTTTCCGTCTGCACCTAGCACCACACCGAAAGGAACGTGATCGACTTGGATTTTTTTAGGGTCGTAGTATCCGGCTTTTTCTGCAGCTTTAAACAGCATGGCAAAATGCAAACTCTGACCGGCATCGGTCACATAGATGATCCGCTCTGCTTTTTCAACAGTAGCACGGTGCCGGATCGCAGCCATATCTGTGGTATCATAGTTGTAACCCCCATCCGATTTCTGCACGATCATCGGAAGCACAGTTCCATCTCGATTAGCAAACCCTTCGAGAAAAATGCATTTCGCTCCATCGGAGATCGTGATCAATCCTTTTTGATCGAGGTCTTTAACAATCTCTTCGAGAAAAGGATTGTAAAAAGATTCTCCCCGCTCCACAAGTTTGACATCGAGAAGCTGGTAGATTTCAGAAAACGCTTTTCGAGAAATAGCGCAAATGGCTTCCCAAGCTTTTAGAGATACCGGATCTCCACCTTGCAAACGGACAACTTGACGCTGCGAGCGCTTTTTAAACTCTGGGTCCTCATCAAACCGCTTCTTAGACTCTTTATACCATTGCATGAGCTGAGGCAAGTCGGCACGCATTGTTCCAGTCAACGCTTCCGGAGCGACATCTTGCATATACGCGATGAGCATCCCAAACTGGGTGCCCCAATCTCCAATATGATTAAGCCTTAATACATCGTGCCCTAAAAATTCGAATAAGTGGGCTAAGGCATCTCCGATAATTGTCGAGCGCAAATGTCCCACGTGAAGTTCTTTGGCAATGTTGGGGGAAGAGTACTCAACGATGACCTTCTCTTTGCGAGCCGGCAGGGGAACTCCAAGCCTCTCATCACGCAAAAGCTCTGTTATTTGCTTAGAAAGGAAAGTCGGATCAATCGTGATGTTGATGAACCCTGGACCTGCTATTTCAAGCTTAGAGAACATCCCATCCCCGTTCTTATCAAGAAACTGGAGCATGCGTGCAGCGACATCCCGCGGACTTTTCCTTAGCTCTTTAGCAATTTTCAGGGCATTGTTGCATTGGTAGTGCCCAAACTGCGGCTGAGTAGATTGGGTAATTTGGGAGCAAAACAATTCGGAATCGAGAGAAAGTTCTGAAAGGAAAGCTTTTTTAAGCGCTGCATCAAATCGTCGCTGCAACACATGAATGAGTGTTTCCATGAAAGGTAACGTCGATTATTTTTTGTTTGCAGCGTGGTGGAATACAGGTGGATTTTGTCGTTTGCCTATCCGGTATTTCAAACGATAGTCTCCAAGTGCCATTGCAGCTTTATGCGTTGAGCACCCGTTTTGCTCTGCAATATCATAAATGACCATCAATTGATCGTACAATTTATGGATTTTATTTCTCGATACTGCAGGACTGTAACCGGAGCTTTCGAGCTCTTGCGTTACGTTGATCAGACCTCCCGCATTGATCACGAAATCCGGAGCATAAAGAATTCCTCTCGTCATTAGTTCATCAGCATCTTGATCTTTTAACAATTGGTTATTAGCACATCCCGCAATCGCGCTGCAGCGCAAGTGGGGGATCGTCTGTGCATTAATGATTCCGCCCATCGCGCAAGGAGCTAACACGTCGCACGTCACTTTGAGGATCTCATCCGGAGAGACAACTTGTGCATCAAACTGCCTTGCCCATCGTTGGCATCTTTCAGAGTCGATATCGCTCATGATGATCCTTGCGCCCTCCCAAAAGAGAACCTCTGCAAGCCGAGCACCAACGCTGCCCATACCTTGTATCGCAATGACCTTGCCTTCTAGGGAATCGGAACCATGGATCTTTTTAAGGACCGACTGGATCCCTCGGTACGTACCCCATGCTGTATAAGGAGAGGGGTTGCCGCTGCTTTTGTCATGAGGCAAGCCGACCACATAGGGGGTCGCCCTGCTGATAACCATCACATCTTCAGGAGAGCATCCCACATCTTCGGCGCAAATATAATCGCCTTTTAGCTGGTCGACAGCCTGACCGAAAGCAAAGAGAAGCTCTTCTGTCTTGTGTTTCTTCGGGTCCGCAATGATGACACTCTTCCCTCCCCCCCAACCGCATTCGGAGAGAGCCGATTTGTAGGTCATGCCTTTGGACAAACGCATCACATCATTAAGAGCTGCGTCAAATGTGGTATAGGGGAAAATCCGCGTTCCGCCCAGAGCAGGACCCATTCCAGTCGTATGAATGCAGACGATGGCATCAAGCCCGGCCCGTTGATTTTTAATACGCACAACCCTTTCATATCCAGGGACTTCGATTTCTTCTAGAACCAATGATTCTTCAAGAATTAGAGCCATACGTCCTTAACCTCCATTCGACTATTGACCTAGCAAATTTTAGGCGCAAACAAAATTTTAGAAAAGAAACTTAAGATAGTAGCAGGCCTCAAGTTCAAAATCAACCCCTGTTTTGACAAAGACTAGCTTTACTCTTGAAGGTTAATGGGGGTTTACAGTAGTGTAATTGATCATTTTAAAAGGCAATTGAGGGGAAAATGGCAACAGTGGCTATTTCAGAGACGCTAAAGGACGAACTACTTAAATTTCTCAAGAAAAATCGAAAAGCAGATATCGTGACAACCTATCTCTTTTTCTTGGAAAAAAAATTTAATATTAGTCCTGTTTTGTTCATTCGCGATAAAATGATCTACCAAAGCCAAGAAGATCTGATCAAACATCTTGAATCTCAAGGAAAGCTTTGGCGCGAAACAGAAATTAAAATTCAATATGGCCAGCAGAGCGTCAACGAACAGACAACAAAAATTTATATATGCCCCTTTACAGGAAAAGTTTTCGGAGACAATACCCATCCTAACCCTCAAGATGCAATTTATGACTGGGTCTCCAAATGCCCTGAGAATAAAGAACGAGTTGGCGGGTTAAAGGCGAAACGTTTCTTTGTTTCTGAGGACCCTGAGGTCATTAAAAACTACATTGTCAAACGCAAAGAACCGATCACTAAAATTGTTTATTCTTCTGCTGTTACAGGCAAGCTGTACAACAGCAAGCAAGCGGTGATCGAAGATTTTGTGAATAACCAACTGAAGCCGATCCCTTTAGAAGAAGTTCCCAACCAAAACCGTTTTCAAATTGAAGAGCACTTTTTAGCATTCATCCAAAAACAACTCGAAGAAAGCAAAATTAATGCTTTTGCTGAAACCCTCTCCGGAATTGAAGAGTTCGCTTCCTTCATCGACCAGTGGTTGGAAGAGGAGAAAGATGAAGCACCCGAAGCAGAATAGCGTCATTTCTACGAAGTCGGCTGAAGAAACGCTTGCATTCGCAAAGAAATTTGGTTCAAGCCTGACGCAAAAAACAACCATTGCCTTTTCCGGCGACCTTGGCACTGGCAAGACCACATTCATCCGAGGTCTTGTCGAAGGAGCTGCGCACATTGACCCTCGCCAAGTTTCAAGCCCTACATTCACTTTTTTGCACATTTATGAAGGATCGAAGACAATTTACCATTTCGATCTTTACCGATTGCCCAATGAAGAGGAATTTATCTCATCAGGATTTGACGAGTATCTTAATGCAGACGGGATCTGCTGCATCGAATGGTCTGAAAGGATCCCTTCCTTTCTTCCTAAAAACTGCCTTAAGATCCGTATTGCGCATACAGGAGAAGGATCGAGAACTATTGAGATCAATCTGGGAGAAGACGCTTGAAAAAATTCTCTTTCTCACAAGCTCAGTATGTCGGGTCCGCCCTTTCGCATGAGACATTGCCTCAGCTAAGGACTTCCAACGGAAACCTTCTTCCCGAAATCGTCGTTGTTGGCAAATCGAATGTCGGCAAATCCTCTTTGATCAACCATCTGTTGAAACGGAAAGACCTCGCCCGCGTTTCTGCAACTCCTGGCAAAACACAAACTCTGAATTTTTTTACAATCGATAAAGAGCTCGCTCTTGTCGACCTTCCTGGGTATGGATACGCTAAAGCGACCGAAGATGTGAAAAACCAATGGGCTAAAGCCATAGATCACTATCTAAAAAATAGATCAACTCTCAAATTGATCCTATTTCTCATGGATTGCCGCCGCGAACCTGCTGAAGAAGATTGCGCTTTTGCTAGGTGGGTTTCTCACCATCAAATCCCCATCTTGATTATTTTTACTAAGGCAGATAAGTTGAGTGAAAATGAGAAACGGCTTAACGCTCTTAATTGTCTTGCAGTTTTTAATAACTTTCTCCACAAGAACCCAGTGCGATTTATTCATTATTCCATAAAAGATGCACGGTCTAGAGATGAACTCATCGATAATATTAATCACATTTTGACCAAACCTACCTCTCAAGTCCAAGCTTAAGGACAACGCAACTTTATGGGCCTTATTTCTAAAGACACTTTCGTATGCCTCGATTGCGAGACCACAGGGCTTACACCAGAAACGGATCAAATCATCGAGATCGCCCTCGTCAAATTCTCTTTCGAGCAAGTCATGGATTCCTATGAAACATTGATCGATCCCCAATTGCCTATCAACCCTGAATCGATTGCGATCCATCACATCACAGATGATATGGTCAAAGGAAAGCCTAAAGTTCAAGAGATCCTCCCAAAAGTCATCGAATTCGTCGGAAAACACATCATCGTCGGCCATGGAATTAACAATGATATCGCTTTTTTGTGCTCAGCTGCTAAGCAGCATCAAATCCCATGCAACCTGCACGCTCACGTCTACATCGATACACTGAGGCTAGCAAGGCTTTATGGAGAAAGTCCGATCAATTCGCTTGAGAAATTAAGGCAGCATTTTAACATTGCCGAAGAAGGGGCCCATCGCGCGATGAGCGATGTCGTGGTCAATATTGAAGTATTCAAATATCTTGCTCATCGGTATAAAACAACAGAAGAACTGCTGCAGCGCTTGAAGAGTCCGATTATGCTCAAAACAATGCCGTTAGGAAAACATAAGGGTCGGCCATTTTCTGAGATCCCTGTTGAATATCTTCGATGGGCTTCGCATCAGAATTTTGACCAAGACCTGCTTTTTTCAATTAAGACAGAGTTAAAAAAACGGAAAAAGGGATCCCACTTTAGCCAAGCCGCCAATCCTTTTTCAGAGCTGTAATAACCTGAATAATGGGTTTAGTTTATGGGGAATTGTTACAGATTGCGAGGCAATTTTCCGGAGATTTTGGCACGTTCAATAGCTGAAAGCACCTATGGACGTGCCAAAATCTTCGAAAAGTGCTCACAAGATGCAACAAGGTTCTATGAAATATACCGAAATAACCTGAAGAATCGGGAATTTGACAAGGAGACGCCATGAATTTAAGTCAGGCAAAGCCGACGCCGAAGCAGCTCAACTTGAATAAGTTGGGCGATACAGGCGGATTTCAAATTCATTGGCCGGCGACGCTTGCAAAAACCGATTCTTCAGGTTATTTCGGTATATACCGAAATCACTTGAAGAATCGGGAATTTGACAAGGAGACGCCATAAATTTAAGTCAGGCAAAGCCAACGCCGAAGCAGCTCAACTTGAATAAGTTGGGCGATACAGGCGGATTTCAAATTCATTGGCCGGCGACGCTTGCAAAAACCGATTCTTCAGGTTATTTCGGTATAAACCCATTATTCAGGTTAATATGAAGTTAAGAATCCAAGATTTAGACCTCAAAGGAAAAAAAGTCTTAGTGCGCGTTGATTTCAACGTTCCTTTGAACCCAGACGGCTCGATTTCCGATGACACCCGCATTCGCGAATCTCTTCCAACGATCCGGCATATCCTCGATAAGGGGGGAAATCCGATCCTCATGAGTCATCTTGGACGGCCAAAGAGCGGCTGGGACCCTAAACTTTCCCTTTTTCCTTGCGCAAAAGCCCTCTCGCAACTCCTCAATGTTCCTGTCATCATGGCAAATAACTGTATTGGAAAAGAAGTTCAAACAATGGCAGATGAATTGAAAGAAGGGGAAATCCTCCTTTTAGAAAACCTCCGCTTTCATCCCGCTGAAGAAAATCCCGATTCTGACCCGACCTTTGCCAAGCAGTTAGCCTCTCTTGGCGATCTCTATGTCAATGATGCTTTTGGCACAGCCCATCGCACCCACTCCTCAACTGCTACCATTGCACAATACTTCCCAGGTAAGTCTGCAGCCGGTCTCTTAATCCAAAAGGAACTTTCCTTTCTGGGCAACCTTCTGACAAGCCCCAAACGTCCATTTTTTGCCATCATTGGAGGCGCGAAAATTTCGAGTAAAATTGGGATCCTCCAAGCACTCATCGAAAAAGTGGACGGTCTATTTATTGGTGGAGCCATGGCGTTTAGCTTCGTAAAAGCCCTGGGCGTTTCGATCGGCAATTCCCTATGCGAGGATGACCAGGTTTCAACAGCTGCCCAACTAATCAACACATGCAAAATGAAAAAAATCCCCCTCTGGCTGCCTCAGGATTTTGTTGCAGCCGATTCGATCCACGAAAAAGCAAACTGTCAGTTCGCTTCGATAACACAGGGGATCCCCGCTGGTTTTCAAGGAGTTGATATCGGTCCTAATACCATTCTCCAATGGCGGACTGAACTACAAAAGGGAGCGACAGTGTTCTGGAACGGACCTCTTGGGGTCTTTGAAATTCCCTATTTTGCGACGGGAACAAAGAAAATTGCCGAATCATTGGCTCAGTTAAAAGCGCTCACAATCATTGGCGGCGGTGACTCCGTTGCTGCAGTCACACAAATGGGCTTAGACAAAAAATTCACCCACCTCTCTACCGGTGGAGGGGCTTGCCTGGAGTTTCTCGAACAAGGCCGCCTCCCAGGGATCGACGCTCTCAGCGATTCTTAAAAGACCGCTTCAGGACTTTTTAAATTAATTTTCACCTCACATACAAATCAATCTAGTTGTCAAATAAAGCAAAATCCTTATAATAGGGACAATTCTAGATATCGACTTGAAGAAATTAAAAATTTGTCACCCTTCTCGGTGAAGGTGTTAATTTATTTTTAATTTATCTTCAAAGCAATACAACCTAGGCATCTTATGTCTGCGCCTATCAAGGCAGGTTTTAGTAGAATCCGAGCCTACCTGTGGCCAATACACCGCCATGAGCTCAAAAAGTTCATCCCCATGCTGCTCATCTTCTTCCTGGTCGGCTTTAATTACAGTCTCTTGCGCGCGACAAAAGACGCCCTTGTTGTGACGGCTCCCTCTTCAGGAGCTGAAGCGTTACCTTTCTTAAAGGTTTGGGCAATTGTCCCAATGGCCTTTTTGTTCACTTTCTTATTTACCCGAGTCTCTAACCGAGCCACCCGCGAGCAAGCTTTTTATGTCATGATGACCATTTTTATCGCTTTCTTCTTGGTCTTCATATTTTTCTTATACCCTTTCCAAGATAGGTTGCATCCCCATACCCTCTGCGATAAGGTTCAAGATATTCTTCCCAGAGGATGCCAAGGCTTGATCGCCATCTTCCGAAACTGGACCTTCACGTTATTTTACGTCATGTCGGAAATGTGGAGCACGATCATCATGACGGTGCTTGCATGGGGATTTGCCAATGATGTGACCTCTGTAAAAGATGCAAAACGTTACTATGGACTGCTTGGAATCAGCATCAATTTTTCAGGGATCGCAGCAGGACAGGTCGCCACATCTATGTCCGAGCATATCTACAATCCAAACCTTCCTATCGGCAGCAATGCTTGGGACCAAGCTATTTTTTTACTAACAGGCGTCATCATCTTAGCAGGTCTTCTCTGCATGGGCCTTTTCCGCTATATCCACAAACAAGGGTTTGGCTATAACGCTCCCTTCTACCGCGAGCAAAGCGGGAATGCCGAAGTCAAAATGGGCCTTCGTAAGAACTTCAAGTACCTTGCCAAATCGAAATACCTCATCTGCATCGCTATTATTGTCGTCATGTACAACATAGCCATCAACCTCGTCGAAGTCGTTTGGAAAGACCAGGTTAAGCAACTGCATCCGAATCCTGCCGATTTCAATGCTTACATGGGCCAAGTGCTGACCGCCATTGGTATTGTAGCGACTGTCACAAGCATCTTTGTTTCAGGCTCAGTTATCCGCAAATTCAGTTGGACTGTGAGCGCATTGATCTCCCCCATGATTTTATTGGTGACAGGAGTAGCCTTCTTTTTCTTCTTCTTCTTCAAGGATTCCAGTTTTGCGTCCGTTTCTGTCTGGCTGGGAACGACCCCGCTTGCGCTATGTGCATTCTTTGGCTCACTGCAAAACTGCCTTGCCCGGGCTTCCAAATACACTCTTTTCGATACGACAAAAGAGCTTGCCTTCATTCCATTATCAAAAGAATGCAAACTCAAAGGCAAAGCTGCTATTGACGGCGTGGGATCACGCATAGGTAAATCGGGAGGATCGCTCATTCATCAAGGATTATTGATGTGCTTTGGAACGGTTGCCTTGAGCACTCCAATTGTTGCTTTTATCCTTCTTTTTGCAATCGCAGGTTGGATGGTCGCAGTCCGTTCTTTAGGAAGGCAGTTCAATGGGTTGATCTCTCAGCATGAGACTCTAGCAGTTCCTGATGATGAGAAGCCTTCGTTGCAGCCCGCTCTTAAAGAGCCAGCAACTCATACGACCTAGCTGATCTAGTCTAATAACCTGAATAATGGGTTTAGTTGATGGGGAATTGTTGCAGGTTGCTAGGCAATTTTCCGGGGATTTTGGCACGTTCAATAGCTGAAAGCACCTATGAACGCGCCAAAATCTCCGAAAAGTGCTCGCAAGATACGGCAAGGTTCTATGAAATTAACCCATTATTCAGGTTAACAAGATGGTTTCAAAAATCCATTTCGCTAATGTGTACCCCCCTAACATAAAAATTGCTGAATTGATGACAAAGAGGGTCAAACTTTTCTTACGCGCTCCAAGTAAAAATGCCACACAGAGGCTCAAAGAAAAGAATAAAACGTCGATAACGAGGGAGAACCCATGGGGCACGTAGATCGACTCACCCATACAAAAACAGGGAAGCTCAATCAAGAACCAAAATAAGGAATACCCGCTCAACAACGCAAACACCATCAATGTGATTAGCCACATCTCTATCTGATTTCGGTAGATGATAAGACAAGCAATGAGGCCCATTTCAAAAAAACTGATCGCAATGTCCAGAATGCGGAGGTCGTCATTTGGAAAAAACAGTTTTCCCAAGGCAGCAACGAAAATAACGCTCGATAAAAATAACGCAGAGAGCAAAGAAACAACTTGAACTTTCCCGGACAGTTCAATAATTTTAATTGAATATGGATTTCCCTCCTCTAAAAATTTTAATTGCTTCATGCTCCTCCATTATTTAGGTTATTAACTCATTCTACAATCGATAATTAATAACAAATTAGTCAAATTTCGAATTAACTCAACCTCATAAAAGATTAATTGTAAATAAATCGTCGATATGTGCTATAACCATAATAATTATGGATACACTCATCGATTTCATCACCCTCCACGCTAACCAGGCCCACTGGTATGTCTTTGCAGCAATCATTTTAGCTGGCTTCAACGTGCCCCTTAGCGCTGACATCTTGATCCTGATCAGCGCATTTATCGCAGCTACAATCCTCCCTGAGCACACTTGGCATTTATACCTAAGTATCCTATTTGGCTGCTATATCTCTGCTTGGTGCGCCTATTGGATGGGCAGGCTTGTCGGGGGACAACTGCAACGTTTTTCTTTTTTTGCCAAGCTTTTGAAGCAAGAGCGGATGGACAAGGTGAGAAGTTTTTATGAAAAGTATGGGCTGTTGACCCTGATGGTTGGGAGATTTATCCCCTTTGGAGTGCGCAACTGCATCTTCATGACAACAGGCATGAGCAAATTCAGTTTTTATCGGTTCATGGTGATGGACGCCTTAGCATGCTTCTTATGGTGCAGCACCTGCTTCTACGCCTTTTATACCCTCGGACAAAACTATCAAGTGATTTGGCACTATCTGAAGGCTTTTAATCTCTTGATTTTCGCAGCTTTCAGTGTGACTGTAATTAGCATTATTTGGTATAACAAGAGAAAAAAAGCACGATCGACCCGACTTAGAGACGCCCCCTGAAGGATGCAAGCGGGACCAACAGTTGGAATGGCAGTAAAACCAACTTTTGAATCACGATGTGTATATGGATCAACGAGACGAGAACTAATTCGATAAAGCGATGTTGAGCATCTCTAATGGACTTTCCTTTCTAAGAGCCCCTCTTGCTTTCCTCTTTTTAGTGGAAAACACATCCTTTCGTATTGCAGCAATCTTGCTGGCCATGATCACTGACAGCATCGACGGATATCTGGCCAGACGAAGGAGTACTGTCACTCAATTCGGAGCTATTCTAGATCCTGCAATGGACAAATTCTTCGTTTTCTTTGTTCTTGGCGTTCTGATAGTCGAAGGAAAAATTGAGATGTCTCAATCGCTTTCCATGATCTCTCGCGATTTCTTTTTGTGCGCTTTTGGCATTTACCTAAGCCTTTCAGGGCTTTGGAAAACCTATGAATGCAAAGCGATCCGCTGGGGAAAAGCGACAACGGCCCTGCAATTCTTAGCTTTGATAGGCCTTACCCTTCAAATTCCATTTCCAGGATATTTCTACTTCATTTTCATCTTATTTGGGCTCCTTGCCTTCATCGAACTCTTTTTAGAACTCTACTTGTTTAAGAAGAGCCGCTCGATTCTCAAATGACATATACCGAAATAACCTAAAGAACCGGGGATTTGATAACCCGATTCTTCAATTGATTTCGGTATAAGCTTTCAGCTCTATGTAAATTTTTTGCAGCAATTCTATGTAGTCGTCGCAAGAAGAAAAATACTTAAGCATGCTATTCTCTTGGGTTTCTTAATTGCTTGATTCTCCAGCTGGATTCTAGTTCGTTGCAGACATCCTTGGAAAGTCCGGTCGATCAAACATGAACCTGGCAATGTTCAACTAAATTAACCAGGTTGGGCAGGCTTTGCAGCTCGCGGTTTCCGTTGAGATATAGGTCTGTTAACTCGTTGAGTTGATTGATTTCCTCGGGGAGCAATGTGAGCTCGTTGTAAGAGAAGTCTAGCTTTTGTAAATTCGGAAGCTGACAGATTTCCTTGGGAACCGATGTGAGCTCGTTGTAAGAGAAGTCTAGCTCTTGTAAATTCGGAAGCTGATAGATTTCCTTGGGGAACAATTTGAGCAGGTTATTAGAAAGGGATAGGATCTCTAACTTCTGGAGCTTGTGGAATCCGTTGGGGAGCGATGTGAGCTCGTTGCAAGAGAAGTTTAGCTGTTTTAGATTCAGAAGCTGACAGATTTTCTCGGGGAACAATTTGAGCGGGTTATTAGAAAGGGATAGGATCTCTAACTTCTGGAGCTTGTCGAATCCGTTGGGGAGCGATGTGAGCTCGTTGTAAGAGAAGTCTAGCTCTTGTAAATTCGGAAGCTGACAGATTCCCTCGGGAAACAATGTGAGCTGGTTGCAAGAGAAGTTGAGCTCTTTTAAATTCGGGAGCTGACAGATTCCCTCGGGGAACAATTTGAACCGATTGTCAGAAAGGCATAGGATCTCTAACTTCTGGAGCTTGTGGAATCCGTTGGGGAGCGATGTGAGCTGGTTGCAACAGAGGTCTAGCTCACTTAAATTCGGGAGCCAACAGATTTCCTCGGGAACCGATGTGAACTCGTTTTTAGAGAGGCATAGGATCTTTAACTTCCGGAGCTTATGGAATTCCTCAGGAAGCACTGTGAGCTGGTTCATAAAGAGGTATAGGGTCTCTAACTTCTGGAGCTTGTCGAATCCCTTGGGGAGCGATGTGAGCTTGTTGTTATAGAGCCCTAGCTTATTTAAATGCTTGAGCCGCGAGATTCCCTCAGGGAGCACTGTGAGCTGGTTGCTAGAGAGGTTTAGAATTGTTAAATCCGAGAGCTGCCAGATTTCCTCGGGGAGCGATGTGAACTGATTGCCAGAGAGGTTTAGGTTAGTTAGTCTGAAAGTAAATGCCTCTCTATGAAAAAGAGGCGGAAGAGATTTTAAACCCAAAAAACTTAAATCAAGCTCCTCTTTGCTAGGATCGTTTAGAAAATCTGTAATCCTAGAGCTAGCTATAGCTTTAGCTTCTTTCTCTTCAGGCTTTCCTTGCTCGACCCATTTATTTAAGATGTCGTTCAGCTCAGCATTTAGATCACCCAATGGGGTGTTCATCGGTTCTGGCAAGGGAGAAATGTTATCTAGTGCATAGTTTTTTACCTGGCTACCATCTTCTGGAAAAGGCAACTCATTTGAGTGAAGAGAGTCAAACACATGACTTGCAAGTTTATTTACGGTTTTCTGCTCTCTAGATAAGACTTCAAATACATCGACCTTTTCAGAGACAGGTTTAGCTGGTGTGTTGGATGCATATCGGTTGTCCGGATGTTGATTAACTGTCAATCCAGTCGTTGCGTTTGATAATGGGTCTAAAGACATGATAGCCCTCTTGTTTAATGATTATTTTTTTGCATGATTATACCGAAATCACTTGAAGAATCGGTTTTTCACAGCGTCGGATAGTCGCTAAACTTCAAACCGCCTGCATCGTTCAACTTATGCAAGTTAAGCTGATCCGGCTGGGAACACACGAGAAGGGCCGGTGGCTGCTTATTCAGGTTAACAGCAATAGGAATCTACAGGGAGGTGCTTGTATAATGTGCACACATCTCTTCAAGAACCTTTTTGGATGGTCCTGAAGTCGTTTTACAAGGCGGCAAACTGTTCAAAAACTGTTTGCCGTAATTTTTCTTCACAAGCCGATGATCGAGGCAGACAATGCAGCCTCGATCATTTTTTTTACGCATCAGCCTTCCAAAACCCTGTTTAAAGCGGATCACAGCTTGCGGTACGGCATAATCATTGAACGGGTCTTTACCTTTCCGCTCTAATACTTCGCTGCATGCTTGATAAATGGGCTCTGAAGGAACGGCAAATGGCAATTTGACGATGACTACGCAACGCAACGCTTCACCCGGGACATCCACTCCCTCCCAAAAGGAATTGGTTGCAAACAAAACGCTTCCAGACGTCTCTTTAAATTCTTCCAAAAGCAGATGGCGGGACAAATCCCCTTGCTTGAGCATCAAGTATTGCGTAAGAGTTGCATCATTGCTCAGTTTTTCATGCACCCACTGCAGCATCTCGTAGGAAGTGAACAAAATGAATGCATTGCCTTTGCTGATCTGGATGATCTGTCGGAGCGGCTCCAAGATCTGAGGTAAAAACTGAGGATCGGAAGGGCCTGGCAGGTCGGTAGGGATCGCAAGCAGCGTCCGCTGTGCATAATCGAAAGGAGAATCAAAGATCTGTTCTAAAACATTTTCCTCTTTTTCGTTATGGATTCCCAGTCTCTGCTTTAGGTAAGAAAATGCGCGGTTGGTCGTTAATGTTGCGCTGCAGAGGGCCGTTGTGCGCAACTTGGCAAACAAATTATCGTATAATAGCGTAGCAATAGCCAGATTGGCATCCATAAGAACCACATTCGAGGCCGTCATTTCCACCCACCGGACCCGTCTGTCAAGATCATTATGAGAAAAAAAACGGTTCAAGTTCGCTGCTTTCTCTTCTAACCGAATCGCAAGCGATTTAAGCTCCAAGCTGTGATCTTGAGCTTGTTCTTCGAGCTTACTCCCTTTAAATTCGCCTAACTGGCTTTCTAATGAAGAGAGGGCTAGTGCGAGCTGGGTTAATTTTTCTTCTAAAGAATGAAAAGTCACTTGAAGGGGATCTTTCCAATATTCTAAAGAGCACATGGCCTCTGTCAGGCGCCATTTGCTCTCTTTAGATCTTGCCTTAGGTTGGGTGACGGCATTTTCAAGAAAATAGGCCATCTCTGCAAATGCTTTTTCGATAAGCGCTGCACATTCTTTTTTGTGCACAGGGATTTCTACATCCAATGCATGAAGAAGCGATGGTTTCGCTTGGGAGAAATCGGCTCGGATCAGGTTGAGCCGACTCCGCTCAGGGTGGCTCTCTGAAAAAATCCTTGCTAAAAGACGCTGGAGGCCAATTCGATCGCTGCCTTGGGCAAAACTATCAAGCGCTACTTGCTCCAGATGATGGGCCTCGTCGATGATCGCCCTTTCAAACCGAGGGATGACCGATTTTTCCTGTGCGCCATCCTGGCGGATCTTCGCATTGATATCTGCCATCAGAAGGTGATGATTGACAACTAAGATCTGCGCATCTTCTGCTTCTTTTCGCGCCTTAAAAAAGAAACAACTTTTATAGAAAGGGCATTGGACATGGCTGCAATTGTCTGCTTCGCATGCAACCTTTTCCCATGTTCCAGAAGCGATGGGAAATTGGATTTCTGATCGAGTTCCTCCGTTTGTCCGCTCTGCCCATTTTTCAATGTTCTGCACTTGCTGGCTTTCATCCAATGAAAATAATAGAGGCTGTTGTCTCAATTCGCCCAGTTTACGCAAACACAGGTAATTGCCCATTCCTTTAACAAGAACAGCCTTGAGATCGACATCCATTGTTTTCAGCAGAAAAGGGATATCTTTGTGGATCAATTGCTCTTGAAGCGCGATGGTATGCGTGGAGATGACGCTTTTTTCTTGATGTTTCAGGGCCCAATAGACAGCAGGAACAAGATAGGCAAGGCTTTTGCCGATCCCTGTTCCTGCTTCGATCAAAGCAATCTTATCCTTCTCATAAGCAGATAAAATCCCTTCCGCCATTTCTTTTTGGCCGGGCCTTGACTCAAATGCGTCCAAAAAACGCCCCAAGAGCCCATCTTGAGAGAAAATGATATCAAGAAGTTTTGCTTTGAAGTCGGCAGGGTTCACACATCACGTCCATAAAAATCTAAATAATGGGTTTAGTTTACAGGAAATTGTTGCAGGTTGCGAGGCAATTTTCCGGAGATTTTGGCACGTTCAATAGCTGAAAGCACCTATGGACGTGCTACAATCTTCGAAAAGTGCATCGCAAGATGCGGCAAGGTTCTATGAAATAAACCCATTATTCAGGTTAAAAAGATCATCCAAGGCCCATGTTGGGAATGGGCGACAAAAAAAGAAATTGCAAAGCCGACTTTGGAGATCAAATTAAAATTCTGCGATTTTCTTTAAGATTACTCCCCCTCGAGCAAATCGAGAAAGGCTTGCAATTGTTTAGACCGTGTCGGATGGCGCATTTTTCTCAAGGCCTTGGCCTCGATCTGACGGACCCTTTCCCTCGTTACTTTGAACCGGACGCCCACTTCTTCGAGTGTCTTAGGCTTGCCATCGAGAAGGCCGAACCGCTCGATCAACACTGTCCTTTCACGATCGGTCAGGGTTGAGAGAACCTCGTTCATCTTATCTTTCAAGATCGCATAACCCGTCGCTTCAGCAGGAGACTCGATACCGGTATCCTCTAAAAAATCTCCGAACTGGCTCTCGCCACCATCGCCTACTTCAGCTTGCAATGAGATCGGATGCTGAGCAATTTTGTAGATCTCGCGCACCCTTTCCGGGGTCAAGCCAAGCTCATGTGCCAATTCTTCCGGGGTCGGTTCACGTCCCGTTTCCATCATCAGTTTTTTAGCGCCGCGCAAGACCTTATTGATCGTCTCGATCATATGGACAGGGATACGGATTGTTCGGGCTTGATCAGCGATAGCCCTCGTTACAGCCTGACGGATCCACCATGTCGCATAAGTGGAAAACTTATACCCGCGGCGATACTCAAACTTCTCTACCGCTTTCATCAAGCCCATGTTCCCTTCTTGGATTAGGTCCAAGAATGAAAGACCGCGATTTGTGTATTTTTTTGCAATCGAGATGACGAGCCTTAAGTTGGACTCTACCATTTCCCGTTTGGCTTCTTGGCTCTTGTCCATCCAACGCTGCAGCATGCGGACATCTTTTTTAAACTCTTCCAGAGTACGTCCCGCAGCTAATTCCCGCTTGCCCAACTTGCGGCGGACAGCAGTGAGCTTGAATGCTGCAAATTTGTTTTTTTCAGCCCTTGGAACCAATTCCTGCATCTCTTTTTCAAGCGTGAGGAACCGATCGTAAGCTGTCAGAATAACTTCGCCGAAGTCCTCAATGATGTTGTGACGGCAGTGCATCCTGTGCAGATACGCTTGCGTGCGGATGCGGCATTTCTCGATCTCTTCTTGAATTTTGACTTTGTCGATTTTTTTTACTTCAGGATTGTACAGATCGCGCAAGAGCTTCTCTAAGACCTGGTCCTCATGTCTGAGAAGCTGGCACAATTTGGGCAATAAACTGAAGTAAGAATTCTTATCCGCAACTTCTTTTTCTGAAATGATCTTGTCGAAGCGTTCTTTGCCTGTGATCAAATAGTTTGCAATCGAAATTGCTTCTCTATTCGAATAACGGAAGCGCATGATAATTTTTTCAATTTGGATCTGGGCTTTTTCGATCCTTTTGGAAATTTCCACTTCTTCTTCGCGCGTCAGAAGGGGAACCGAACCCATTTCCTTTAAATACATCCTGACAGGGTCGTCAGATGTACCCTCGGTCCGTTTAGCCAGACCTTCGAGCTCTTTAGCTTCTTTCTTACGCTCTTTCTGCCTTTCGACTTCTGCTTGGTTCAAGACCTGGATGTCCATCCCGCTTAAGAAAATCAAAACCTGGTCGATCTGCTCGGCAGAGTCGAACGTCATCGGCAGAATTTCGTTAATCTCTTCATAAGTGATGAAGCCCTGCTCTTTTGCGATTGCGACGAGCTCTTCCACCTTCTGCTGATGCTGCTGACTGAATAAATTGCTAAACGTTGCTTTTGCCATGTCTACCCAAGAATACTTCAAACCGAGAGATTTTGTGGGGAAAAAAGCTAAATGTCAAGTTGAGAACCTACCCAGCCTGAAAAAAGCTAAAAGTTTTTGGTCGGTATGATATACACAAATAACCTCAAGAATCGATAGAATGCCAAGGAGACACCCTGAATTTGAGTCCGGTACAGATGTCGTCTAAGAAGCTCAACTTAAATAATTTAAGCGGCTTAGGCGCGTCTCAAATTCAGCAGTTGACGACGCTGGCAGAAACCAATTCTTGCGGTTGTTTGTGTATATATATATGATGAATAATTATTTGGGAATGGGATACCGAAACAACCTGAAAAATGGGGAGTTTGGGGAGAAAATGACCTTATCTTACCCATCAATCGCTATGCAACTCTTTGCTTTAGACCGCCAAATCCCTGTTTTGGCCACACATGCTGAAAAACATAGAAATTACGAATGCCCGGAATGCAAGCAGCCTGTACGCCTGCGCAGCGGCCCCCATCGGCAGGCCCACTACTTCCATATTCAACGCTCCTCCAACTGCAGACAGCACCAAAAAAGCGCAGAACATATCCAAGCCCAACTCAAGCTCCTGACCCTTCTGCCCGAAGGTGAATGTGCATTGGAGCGTCCTTTTCCGGCCATTTCTCGAATAGCTGATGCCGCCTGGGAGACGGCCCAGATCGTTTTTGAAATCCAATGTTCCCCCATTTCTCAACAAGAGGTCAAAGAAAGGACTGCTGACTACAAAACGATGGGGATGAATGTCGTGTGGATCTTGCACGACAAACGGTTCAATCAGAAAAATTTGAGCGCTGCAGAAGACCATTTGCGCAACCAACCTTGCTATTATACCAATATCACACCATCGGGAACCGGTGTTTTCTATGACCAGTTTGAAATCATCCAAGAAGCTATCCGTAAATACAAAGGACCATCACTTCCTATTTCAGTCCATCTCCCCTGCCCGGTCAATCATCGGTTGGCTTGTGCCCCCGTTCAAAGTATTAAGCAGCGGAGTGCTCAATGGAACCTCTCTTTTGAAGGAGATCTGCTCCATCGTTTAGGCAAAGCCAATGAGAAGTCGTGGATTTCATTAGCTGCGATTGAAAGAAAATTTCACACAACCACTTGGGCTAATTTTAAACCTGTTATCGCTCTGCGCCGCATTTACACACTACTGCTCGACGGGTTAATCCGCTTCTGTTCATCGAGATGAGGGACATGCTTAAAGATAAAAATAAAATAGATTAGCACCCCTAATGTGACCAACGCATGGATCATGCTTTTAAGGGGAAAATTCCTTTGGAATGAAGAAACCTCAGGGTTTGAGGTTTGGTACCAGGCAAAGAAGGTCTGCTTTTCTCTTGTTTTGATTGCCTCTTCTGCTGCAAACGGATTCAAAAAGACTGGGGAATCGAGCAGCGATCTTCCTTCATACTTTTTTCCTTTGGCTTCAAATTCAAAAAAAACTTCAACAGCAAACCGAGAAGATGATAGCTCTTTAATGCTCCATTTTTTGATTTCTGCCTGAGCAAATGAGCCCAATTGCAGGTACTGGAACAGCTGGTAGGCGGCTATAGAGGAAAACCAGAGGGCTATAGCGATTGCGAACGCGGCTAAAATCCGCCATATCTGCTGCATCGAAACCCTCCCTATAAAAAAACTTGGGAAAGAAAAAAAATTTTTTATAAGCGTTTTCATCATCCCCCTAAGATTCTCTAGAGCAAATTGTATTTTGACGAATTATCTGAAGTTAGGTATATTATTATCCATCTTAAATCCTTAATTAGGAAAGTTTCTCTTATGGCTAACGAAAAAAAAGGCAATGGAAAAGAAAAAAAAGCAAGACGTCCATCCGCTCTTAAGCGCGACGAACAAAGCGTGCGCCGCAATGCAAAAAATCGTTCCTACAAAGCAAAAGTATCTACAGCGATCCGATCATTTCAAGAATCGATGAGCAAGAAAGATGCCATAGCTGCAAAAGGAAAACTCAATGATATTTTTAGCTTGGTCGATAAAGGTGTGAAGACAGGTATTTACAAGCAGAACAAAGCTGCTCGCGTTAAATCTGGTCTGAGCCGTCTCGCTCAAACTTCTGTCTAAAAAATCTATCCGATATGTGGCAAAGCTAGGTTTCACCTAGCATTGCCTATAGTTTATACTTTTCTCCTGACTTTGACAGTTAGCCACTAACAAAATATTTTAACCTTTGATTTTCAGGTTTTTACCGTCGATAATGTTGTTGCTGTTCATTGGCTCTTGCCCGGCACAAGAGCAGGCTTTTTGTAGGAGAAGCCGTGTCGTTGCAACGTCGTTGCAACCAGTTACGCATGCCTGGAATCGAATAAGTGACTGACCATACTGACTGCACGTAGGCAATGATATCCTTGACGTAGAGATAGATATGCTCCTGTAGACGGGCCTCCAACTTCTCAGTCTGTTCTCTTATGCTGTGCTTTTGAGTTGGTCTCGTTCGTGGTCGCTCAACATGAGAAAACATGATGATGTCAACGGAATTTTTTGTCATGCAAATTTTTCAGTCACGATCGGTATAGTTTTTAAAGGATGTATCTAGTTTAATTAATTTTGTCTATTTTTAAATAAATTGTTTTTGTTGATTGAGATGAATAATTAAATTGAAATAAAAATAAACAAATTCAATAATAAGTATAGGGTTCTATTGTCCATAAAAATTGGGTATTTCATGCAGCACCACAAAAAGATTGAAGAGCTATCGGTCATGGATGCGGTCGATAACCTGACCCACATGGCTGAGATCGATTTGCAGGCCTCTATTCAAGAAGAGGGGAGGCTGATCGAGCTAACGGAAGAGCAAATCAGCGAGCGCTTTCACGCGTTGTCCTGGCATGATCCTGAATATCTTTTGTACAATCGTGAGCGGGTCAAAGAGACCTTTCGCGTCATTCAGAACTACCTCAAACAGATCTATGAAAAAGAAAAGGGACAGTTAAGGGATGCGAACATGCAGAAGGGGATCCAAGCGATCATGCTCCTAGCAGCAGAAGCAGTTGTGAAGATGGACCAGTACGCAGAGAAAGTGACAGGATCCAAGAAAGAGGAGAGAATCGCTCAGTTGAAAGAGTACCAAGAGTTGCAGCATTATTATCAGACGAATATTATCCATAAATTTCAAAACTATGTCGAAATCAAAGAAGGATGGCAGGACGAATGGGGACTAGCTGCAGAAGGGGAGCTTCTCGATGTTCAAAGGCAAGGGCTGAAAGACTTGGACACCGTTCGCCAGGACAAAGAGTATGAACTGTTCATGGTCCGCAAAGAAAACGGGAAGCCTTTCTTCAATCGGGACCTGCTCCGCCATTTGCATCTTATCGGAGAGTTCGATGAGATCTTTACCGAGTCGTTTGGTGAGGATCTTTTTCTGCGGATTAAAATGATCCAAGATCGGGACCTGCATACGACGGCTAAAGAGATCTTGCACTTAGTGGCTCCGTATGTCGATGATTACTATAAAGAGGCCCTGCGCTATAAGGAGATCGAGTTCGTCGCTTGCATCAACAAGGCGATCATGGCCCTCATGTTGGCAGCTAATCCGCTCAACCTCATGCAGAACACAACTGGAAAGAGCTGCGTCAGTTATTTCACTGATTTTCACCACTATTTGCGCAAAGCTCTTTCTTCTCAAGAATATATCAAGTATATCTCAAATCCACCCGACTCTTCCCATCGGTTTTCTCACATTTTGCTTCATTTGTCCCATGGCTTGAGCAACTCCTTTTTTGTTCGCCTTGGGAACCGTAAGGAGATGATCGCTTTCATTCGATTTTTGATCGAAGAGGGCGCAAAGGGAAGCAGCGTACAGGCGGCAACCCACAGCCCAGTTTCTCTCTGGAACAACTTGGTCGATGAAGATGAGCATATCCGCTATATCTTAAAGAAATACCCGAATGGGCCTCTGATGAAGGCGATCGACGTCTTCAAGACTGAGCAGCAGCTCGTCGGATTTGACCCGTTTGCTCAAAAGAACCTTCCCGCACAATTGTTCACCCTTATCAATGACCAGATGCACATCAGTTGTTTACGGATCCCTTGCCCTGTCCGCCAGGAATACATCAGTAAAGCGGAGCTTGCCGAAGAGTTTTATGGCTTTCTGCGTTCGATTGGTTCAGAGAAACGGGGACAGCGCCATCTCTTGATCAACCTGCAGGAGCGTACCTCTTGGCAAGAGCACGCGCGCTGCCTCTGCCTTGAAGATTTGCAGAAGAAGGTGGAGTTTTCCAAGTCGTTTGTCGTCGTTACTTTGCCTAAAAACGGAGATTTTTATATGCAGGCGGGTAGCTATATCCATCTCAATGATGCCAAAGAGTTCATTAACGCCTTTAAAGAGCAGATCGCAAGCGGCGAACAGTGCGGATATTTTCTATCTGGAGCGATGCGGAGCAAAGAGATCGAAGAATTTGTGAATGAAGCAATGAAGATGATCCACCACTATTTCTTTGGTGATAAAGAGACTCTTCTAAGGAAAAACCGCCTTGACTTTATCGAGATCTTTGATCTGTTCTTCACATTAAAGATCATTGACGTCTGCAAGCCCGATATGATCAGTTTTACTTGTAAAGATGCGATCGATACGGGAGCTGCTGCAAGCGCTGAGTTTTACGCCTTTATCAAGATGATGAATCGATTAAAGCCCTGGGAAAAGGATGAGAAAGACTTCTTAAGTTGGATGATCTACTCATCTGCTCTTGTGTTTCGTGGGCGGGCGATCGACAACCAACGGTTGAACAGGATGCTCAGCGCCATGACAGTGCTCAATGCAGAACTCGAAACTCAGCTCAGAGAGATCGTCAAGGCCAGCAGCAAGCTGTACAGGTTAACCTTCTTCAAAGATCTCTCTATCCAACCTGAATAATGGGTTTATTTCATAGAACCTTGCCGCATCTTGCGAGCACTTTTCGAAGATTTTGGCACGTCCATAGGTGCTTTCAGCTGATGGTCTCATCAGTTTTAGTTCAGGCTGAGGTCTTCGGGGATCATCGAAAGGGTGGCATACTTGCCTCCCATTTCGCGTAATATCATCTGCCAGATTTTTTCGGGAGGTGTATCAAAGACATGTTTGGCAGATCCTGGATGAAGGAACCATCCGCCGCTTAAAAATTCCCTTTCGAGTTGGCCAGCTCCCCAGCCGGCATAGCCAAAACAGAGGCAGACGGCGGGTCCTTTCGGATCGCTGATCGCTTCCTGGAGGAACTGCAGGTCGCCGCCGAGGTAGACTCCTTCGCATAGTTTAAGGGTCTGGTCGGGAATGTGGTCGGAGGAATGCAGAAGCATCATCTGGTTGGGCTGGATGGGGCCGCCGGCGCGGATCTGGACATTGTCATTGTTGAGCTCTTTGACGTTCAAAATCTCGTCAGGAAGTTCCATTTCGAGGTTCTTATTGATGATCAGTCCGAAGGAGCCGGCCGGACTATGTTCGCAGATGATTAAAACGCTACGAAAATAGATCCCCGAATCGATATCGGGGCTGGCGATCAAAAATGAGCCTTTTGTCAAATGGGAGTAAGGAGCAGATTCCATGAGACCCATCCTTTTAGTTGGCGTTAATGAGTGGCTTCGATCAATTGTTGATTGTACAGGCGGAGGTTGTCCGATAGGGCGTCGGCCTGGCGGAGCAGCTCAGCAAAGTCCTGTTTGAACTTCTCATCATTTAAGATGAGCTCTTTTTCAGGAGAAAGCTCAGCTTTATCGATCAGCATTGAGAGGCGGGACATGGCTGTATTGATCTCATCAACCTCGTTCTCGAAATAGTTCTTAAAGCTTTGTGGATTATCAAGCGCGTTCATGACTGTGAGCCTTTGGGTCCGTTGGCGCTGCCAGCTCTTATTGAGATGGAAAAGCAGTCCGTAGTGGTTGATATCGTTCATGAGTGTATTGGCCTTGCTCATGACGGCTGTGAACCTCAAGTAGAGGTCATCGCCTTTGATGAGCTTGCCGAGCGTCCCTTGGCCATTGGCGATATCTCTGCCGATCAGGTCGAAGCAGTGGGTTGCATTTTTGAGGTTTCTCATGACAACGCTAGCATTTGCAAAGACTTTTCCATCTTTCATCTGATGAATGGCATCTTGGATATCGCACATCGTGTTGCTAAAGTTTTCGATACCTGTTTTGATATCAGGGATCAACTGAAGATCGTTGGCAGCCTTGGCCGCTACCTTGACCTCATTCATGGCGCTGCCAAATGAGCGGACCGCATTGCCAAGATCATCGCCATTTTTTTGAAGCCATCTGTTCACCTCTTTGATCGTAATCTGAAGGTTATTGGACAAATCGGAGAGCTCGTTCATGGCATTTTCTATCGGATCGACAGATTCAGCATAAATCGGCTGATTCGTGACCAGTTTCGGAGTCATCCCTTTAGGCGGCGTTTTGGGGATGATCGCAATCGATTTTTCGCCGAGGAGACCCGATGTTTGGATCGAGATCTCGTCTGTATCGTAGACCTTGACGCTTGAATCAACTTTTAAGACGAGTTGGTAGAAGTAGATCCGTCCGAGCATATCAGTCGAAGGGGCTTTGCGCGCATCGTAAATTTCATCGATGGCAACCACTTCTCCGACAGGTTTTCCTGCAAACATCACTCGGGTGCCGACGTTGATCTTATTGATATTGGAAAACCGGACGTAGAGGGTCTGTTTGCCGTCGCCTACGCTCGGTTTGAGGAACATGATCAACGAAACGATCAAAAAGCAAGCCGCGACGACGAAAATGCCGATCAGCATGTTTTTTGTTTGTTCACCCATGGTGGTTTTTCTCCTTCAAGGTTCTCGGATCCTGCGAGATCGATTTGTACAAAAACTTGATCAACGGGTCATCGATCTTTAAAAAGTCATCGGGTTCTGCAATGTGGGCAATCTTCCCATCGCGGATCAGTGCGAGGCGATCGCCAACATAAAGAGCAGAAAACATGTCATGGGTAACAACGATGCTTGTTGCTTTCAGCTCTTCTTGTGTTTTAACGATTAGCTCATTAATTTGCATAGCAGTAATTGGGTCGAGGCCTGTCGTCGGCTCATCGTAGAGGACAATCTGAGGACGGTAGACGATCACGCGGGCAAGCGCTGCCCGCTTACGCATCCCTCCCGAAAGTTCAGAGGGCATTTTTTTCTGTGTTCCAGCAAGGCCGACAAGTTTGAGTGCATGATTGACCCGGTCGTTCATTTCTCCAGGAAAGAGCCTTTTACCGGTATGGGGATCTCCATGCTCGCGCAAATAAAAGGCCGCATTGTCTTCGACCGACATCGAGTCGAACAAGGCTCCTCCTTGAAAAAGCATTCCCATGTGTCGAACAGCGCGTAACAGCTCTGCTCCTGTAAGGCGGGTGATTTCCACTCCATCGATATTGACAGTTCCGTCATCGGGCTTTAAAATTCCGATGATGTGCTTGAGGAGGACGCTCTTTCCGATCCCTGACGGCCCTAAGATCACAAGAGTCTCGCCACTCTTGACATCGAGGTCCATGCCACTGAGCACTTGGAGCTCTCCAAATTTTTTCCACAGATTGCGAATGGTAATCATATCAGTCCAAGAACCCCGTTAACTGGTCATGGATGATATTTAGTCCTACTGTGAGGAAGAAGTTGACGAACAGGATGCAGCAATAGGTGATGACCACACTGTTTGTCGTCGACTTTCCAACGCCAGCAGCTCCTCCCGAAGTGCGCAGTCCTTTATAGCACGCAATCGTCATGATAAGAATGCCAAAGACAAAGCCTTTGATAACGCCGGTTAAGAAATCGAAATCAGTGATGTGTGTGGGCATCGGATCGAAGTAAGTGATCGGCGCCATTCCAAAGAAGTAGACAGCGACGAGATAGCCGCCGAAAATCCCCATTACAATACTAAAGATCACCAGTAGAGGGATCATGAAGACCCCTGCGATAAAACGAGGTGAAATGAGGTAGCGGTTGGGATTGACCGCCATTGTTTTCAGCGCATCGATCTGTTCGGTGACCTGCATCGTTCCCAGCTCTGCGCACATCGCAGCGCCGACCCTTCCTGTGACCATGAATGCCGTGAGAACTGGCCCCAGCTCGGTCATCATTGCTTTAGCGACCATCAACCCTGTGACAGAGGCTAGCCCCTTGTCAGAGAGCTGGTAAAAGGACTGGGCGGCTAGCACCATTCCTGTCGATAGCCCTGTGATGGCCACAACAGGCAGCGACGCGACGCCAATGTCGAACAGCTGTTTCAGGATTAAGTAGAAGTGGGGTGGACGACGAATGGTCACTTTGGTCACATCAAAGATGAGGAGAGCATATTCCCCGATAGAGATCACAAACCCTAATGCGGTATACAGCCTTTTGAGCAAAGGATTCTGATGGCTATTGTTCGTCGTCGTATGACCATTATTTCCGTTCAACGCAATCATCCCCGATTTTTAGTCTCTAATAATCGGATTGTATCGGAAGCGCTATTTGGGGTCAAAACCAAACACCACGTCCCAAAGGACGTGGTTGACAATTTGGATTCTTTGAGAGAAATTAAGCGGCACCGCGAGCTTTTTTCTCGATGATGCTGTTAGCACACTGATTTATCATGTCAATAACTTTTTGTGCGGAATTTTGACCTTCCAGAGCACTCTGAAGGTGCACTTGCGTTAACTTCGTTCTTTCGGCCTCTATCTTTGTAGTAGGTATATCAAGAAGAATACCGATGCCTGATCCCAATTTGTCGGTATACGTAGCTGCAGTTTTCAAAGCGTTTCGTGTAAAGCTATTGTTTCTAAGAAGCTCTGAAATTAGTTGAAGCTTATCATTAACTGCACTGTTGGCGTTTAAGCGAGGATCAAGTATAGGATTTGAGTTAGAGGCTCCCTTTGGGAAGAATGCTGTAGAGATCCCTGTCACTCCAGATAGAAGTGCTGTTGTGATGATAGCTCCGGCTTTAAGGCGCATCCAGCTAACCTGTCCATCGGTCAGGTCGCCATATTGGTCGAGTTGGTTGAGAAGTCGCGACGTGTGTTGGATCCCTAGCTGGTTAAATGTGTGCATAATGCTAGCTAGTTGCTTAAGTAAAGGGTATACAGACTGTGGCATATGTGTTCTCCTTAAATTATTTTAACTTAATAATTCTTTGACTACAGTTTCGTTCGATCGGATGGCCATTTTAAGAAATGAAGTCGTTTTATCATGAGCTGCATTCATAGCATCGAGGATGCCTTCAATTGACTTTGCAGTATTGTCGATGAGGTGTCTTTCTACGGTCATTTGCGATTTAACTTTGACTAGATCGGCTTGCGACGAGGTCAAATTGGCGTCAGCATGCCCTTTTCCGATTGTTGCCACTCCGATCATCATGCTAATTACCGCGTTGAGCACTAAACCAGCTGTTTCGATAAATTGGATTCCAGACCATGCAAAGGCCCCCGCTGATCCGAAAACCCCGATGCTTCCAGTAAGTACGCCGACTATGGAAGGGAGCAGCATAGCGAGCATTTGGCGTCGATTTTCATCTTCATTGGCAAGTTTTTTAGCTACCCAGTCCCAGATTCCCGACTCGAACATGAGCATGTTGGCGATGGAAAATATTCCTGAGGCAATCATTGCGCCGCCGATCAGGGTTCCGGCTCCTGTTGAAACAAGCGAGATGCCGATTACGATCGAAAAGGCAGACAAGAGAGAATTGGCCACTTTCGTTAAGAGGGACCAGAAATCAGCTGATTTGGCGTTCTCTGCGGCTTGTTTGAGCTTTTTCAGATTCTCTGCTGAGATCTCTTGGAGCTGGAGGCGAAACGTTTCTAAGCGGACACCGAGCGTCGAGAGGACCTCGTCGCCAAATGAGCGGAAGGATTCCATCGCAGCTAAAAAGCGGAGCTCGCTGAGAGAGGGGAGGGTGGTAGGAGATGGCGTCTGCTGTTGAAAGCTCGGTGGAGTAAGGGTTGGTCTATCGATGATGATAGGGATCGAGGGGTTTAAAGCGGCTGTGGGCATGCTGCCCTCGACAACAGAAGGGACGTACACATGGGAATCTGTTACAGGTAGAGCCTGTACAGATGGAGGCTGTAAGGATGGATCGAAATGAGTTCTAGAACCGACGGGTGCTAAAGACATGCTTAGTTTATTTTGTCCGTGTTTTGAATAGGTTGATCTTTTCTGCAAGGCCCTTCCCTTCGTCCGTTTCGAGGTTAAGGAGCTGTTCTGCTGCATTGAGCGCTTTGTTCGCCTCTTCAGCATTGCCTTGCGATAGGTAACATTCAGCCGCATGAAAATGGGGCAGGGGGTCCTTGTCATTGAGCAAGACCACCATACACCAGGCATGCAGGGCTGCAGTGTATTCTTTTCTCATCTGTTCTGAAGAGGCCAAGCCTTTCCAGAAGCCATGATTGAACGGTGCCGAGAGCACAAGTTGGGTAAACAGCTCGACCGCTGTCTCATAATTGCCGTCATTATACAGCTTGTAGGCGGTTGCGTACAATCCAGTTTGCTCTTTTTGTGATAGAGGCTTGAGCTCACCAGGAGATAAGTTGAGAATTTCGGCAATTTTCTTTTGAAAATCGATACCCATTATGATCTGGTCTTTCCGAGAATGGATTCGGCGTGACGAGTCTGCATATCAAGAGTTTTTTGGGCACTTTCAGTGAATTGGATCCTTTGTTCGAATTCATGGTTGATGTTCATCGTTATCTGATTGATCTCAGTGACTTGGTCTTTGACGCGGCTGTCCAGAAGCGTAAGAAAAGTGTCGATGTCTTCGAGTTTGAACACATAAATTCCCGGATCGCAGCTATCTTTACTGCTCTCGTAGTGACCGAAAATCTCGGGAGCGAATTTGTAGATCTGCTGGATCGTTTCCCGCATCTCATCATCCTTACTAAAATCAGCATCTTCCTTGTTTTTTTTGGCATGGGTAAAGGCTGCAATCAATTGTTGAAGCTTGCGGCTTTGGCTATTGTGGAGGTCTAGAGAAGAGATCGACTCAGTGGCACGGGCTTCAGTAAGATCGAACGCTTTTTGGTGTACTTGCAAGCACTCGAATGCAAGATTGTATCCGATAGCTTCTGCCATAATTAATCCTTTGTATAACAGCGGGTCCCCGAGCTTATCAAAAGAAGGGCATTTATTCAATAGACATCTTACATGATCTCAATTTACGTGCCCGTGCCGGTGCCCGAAAATTTCATAACCTGAATAATGGGTTTAGTTTATAGGGAATTGTTGCAGGTTGCGAGGCAATTTTCCGGAGATTTTGGCACGTTCAATAGCTGAAAGCACCTATGGACGTGCCAAAATCTTCGAAAAGTG
>JACCED011409318.1_pt1 | contig 28834 bp, 25 predicted proteins | sample 7455021 | NCBI WGS metagenome assembly JACCED01 (sample SAMN15323456, study PRJNA562643) | freshwater metagenome | isolation source: river surface water | place: USA:Blue River Watershed | collected 2017-08-19 | reverse complement strand
AATTTCACTGAAAAATATACAAAGTTGAGGATAAATCTCACTCCAATTTCTCATACTAGTTCTTTCCATTTTGCTTGAACCTCCTGTGTTTACATAGCATCTTGTAACATAAGTAGCTCTTGAATGTTCAAAAATATTTTTTACAAGTTCATTTAGCTCTTTATCAATTTTATTTATAATACAATTTTTATACTCTATATTTTTGAATACATTTCATCTTCTGTTAGAATTTCAATTCCAAGCTCTATAGCTTTATCATATTTACTTCCAGCATCTTCACCATAAATTAAAAAATCTGTTTTTTTAGATACACTAGAACTTACTTTTGCTCCTAAATCTTCTAAAAATAGTTTTATTTCATCTCTACTTTTGCTCATTGTTCCAGTTATAACTACCGTTTTATTTTTAAATGGATTATCTTTTGCTTCTTCTTTTATAGTTACTTTTGGTTTTAAAATATCAAAAAGTTTTAAAACAAATTGACGATTTACTCTAAAAAACTCTAAAAAAGAGTTTGCCATTTGTTCACCAATTCCATCTATACTTATAAGATCTTCAAATGAAACATCTACTAAATCTAAACCAAATTTACTACAAATAGATTTTGAAGCAACTTCCCCAATATGTTCTATTCCCAAAGCAGTAAGAACTCTATATAGTTCACTATTTTTAGAATTCTCTATAGCATTTAATAGATTGTTTATTTTCTTTTCTTTAAATCCTTCAAGGTTTTCTAAATCCTCATATTTTAAAGAGTACAAGTCTAAAATATCAAAAATCTTTTTTTCATTTACTAAAAGCTCTACTATTTTATCTCCTAATCCATCTATATTTAAGCAGTTTTTACTAGCAAAATAGATTATAGAGTTTACAACTCTTGATGGACAGTCAAGATTTTGGCACTTAATCATAATATCTTCTATTAAAAGTTCACTAGAACAATCAGGGCAAATAGTTGGTTTTAAAATCTCTTTTTCATTTCCATCTCTTCTATCTTTTAAAACTTTTGTAATTTTTGGGATTACATCTCCGCTTCTTATTATTATTATCTCATCACCAATTTTTAAATCAAGTCTTTGTATCTCATCAAAATTATGTAAAGTAGCACGTTCTACATTTGCACCTTCAATTAAAACTGGTTCAACTATTGCAACAGGAGTTACAACACCTGTTCTTCCAACTTGTAAAATAATATCTTTTAATTTTGTAGTTTTTTCTACTGCTGGAAATTTATATGCACAAGACCATCTTGGAAATTTTTGAGTAAAACCTAAATCTTGTTGAGTCGTAATATCATCTATTTTTATAACCATTCCATCTAAAAGCATAGGAAAAGTATCTCTTTTTTTTATCATATTTTCATATAATTTTTTTATATCATCTATATTTTTTACTAAGGTTTGCATAGGAGTTTTTACAAATCCTAAAGAGAATATGTAATCCATCATTTGAGATGTTTTTTCAAAATTTAAACTATTTTGACCAACTCCCCAAGCATTAAAAAAGAGCTTTCTTTTTGAAGTAATAGAAGAATCAAGTTGTCTTAAACTTCCAGCTGCTGCATTTCTTGGATTTGCAAAAGTTGATTCACTGTTTTTTAATCTTTCAATATTTATAGCTTCAAAATCACTTTTTTTAATTACAACTTCACCTCTTATTTCAATAAGAGATTTTTCCGCAATTTCTAAAGGTATAGATTGTATCGTCATAGCATTTTGTGTAACATCTTCTCCTATCTCTCCATCACCTCTAGTAATAGCTTGTTTTAATATACCATTTTCATAAATAAGATTTAAAGAGGCTCCATCAAACTTTGGCTGACAAAAGAACTCTAAATTGTCACCAACTTTAGAAGCTCTTTTTATCCAATCTTCAAGCTCTTTGTCATTAAAAACATCTTCTTGTGACCACATACGACTTAAATGATTTGCCTTTTTAAATCCTTTTAAGATAGCTCCACCAACTCTTCTATTTGGTGAATTAGGGTTTATTAAATTTGGATTTTTATTTTCAAATTCTAAACACTCTCTTGCTAACTTATCGTACTCTTCATCACTTGCTATTGGTTCATCATCAACATAATATGCTTTTGCCCAAGATATTAATTTTTCTATATTTATACTATATTCTTCTTTTGTCATATTTTATCTTCTCTATAAATTTTTGAGTAATATTGTATCATTTTTTACTAAGCAATATCTAAAACTATATTATTTGTTATAGTTTAATTATTTAATTATTTTATATTTAACTATCATTAAAATATAAAGGGGAGATATGATGGAAGGGTTAAATTTTACTATTGCAAAAAAGATGATTCTATTTGCTATAGTTATTTTTGTTACAATTTTTATTACAGGTGTTTTGAAGTTTAATAATCTTTTAAATACTGAGAAAAACTTTAATATATTCAAAGATAGGGCAGTTGCTGGTAAATTTTATGTTTTGGAAGTTGAAAGAGAATTAAATTTTGTAGCTAGAAATTCAAGAGATATTATGCTTGGGAATGCTTACGAAAATAATATCAAAAATCTAGAAAAGAGTAGAGATAATATTATAAAATCTTTTGATGGTTTATTACAAACTTCTCAAAATGAAGCTGAAAAAAATGTTGTTTTGGAAGTAAAAAAAACAGTACTTGATTTTATAGAAGATGGATATAAAAAGATGAAATCTCTTGAAACTGTTGAAAGAACTCCAGAAGTTTTAGCTGCAATGTATCAAGCTTATAAAAAAGATGCAACACCTCTTGCAAACAAAAGTAGAGAAAACTTTTCTAAACTTATAAAAGAGAAAGAGGAAGATTATAAATTTCAATCAGAACTTTACAATAAGCAGATGAAAGGTTTGAAAAATATTATAATAATTGAGTCTTTGGTTCTTGTTTTAATAGTTATTTTGTCTTTATTACTTCTATCAAGAGATATAATTCAATCCTTAAATAAGTTTAAAAAAGGACTTACATCATTTTTTGACTTTATGAATAAACATAACTCTAAAGTTGAGTATATAGATATTAAAAATAGCGATGAATTCGGAGCTATGGCAAAAGTAGTAAATGATAATATAAAAATTATAGAAAATAGAACTTTAGAAGATAAAAAACTTATAGATGATGTTTTTGTTGTTGTAAATAGAGTAAAGCATGGATATTATAGTCAATTGATTAAAGAAGATACATCAGATGAGATTTTAACTACATTAAAAGATAATATCAACGATATGATAAGCTCTACAAAACAAAACTTTATACAAGTAAACAATATATTAGAAGAGTATGTAAAGTATAACTATAGAGAAGAGTTAAAGCTGGATGGAATTGAAAAAGGTGGTGTTTTTGAAGCTTTAATCAATAACATAAATCAACTAAGAAGTGCCATAAATGATATGCTTAAAAAAGATAAGCTAAATGGTCTTATTTTAGATAAATCTTCAAATGAGTTGTTAATAAATGTTGATAAATTAAATAATAGTTCAAATGATGCAGCAGCAAGACTAGAGGAGACAGCAGCTGCTTTAGAAGAGGTTACAAGTAGTATTGTAAACTCTAATAATAAAATAAGTGAAATGTCAAATATTGCAAAAGATGTTACAAATGCAGCATCTTTGGGACAAGAATTAGCAAATAAAACTGTTTTATCTATGGATGAGATAAATGTTCAAGTAAATTTAGTAAATGATGCAATTTCAGTAATTGATCAAATAGCATTCCAAACAAATATTCTTTCACTAAATGCTGCTGTTGAAGCTGCAACTGCAGGTGAGGCTGGAAAAGGATTTGCTGTTGTTGCACAAGAAGTGCGAAATTTAGCAAGTAGAAGTGCAGAAGCTGCAAAAGAGATTAAAAATATAGTTGAAAGTGCTACATCAAAAGCAAATGATGGAAAGCAAATAGCAAGCAGTATGATAGAAGGTTATAAAGGGTTAAATAGCTCTATAAATCAAACTATTTCTTTGATACAAGATATAACAAGCTCGTCAAAAGAGCAACAAAAAGGAGTTGAGCAGATAAATGATGCAGTTTCATCTTTAGATAAACAAACTCAAGAGAATGCAAATATTGCTAGAGTTGCTAGCGATATTGCAGCAGAAGCTTCTTCTATGGCTAAAAAAATACTTGAAAATGCGAATTCAAAAGAGTTTTCTGGTAAAAATAGTGTTGAAGATGATTTTGAAAAAATGTTTAAAAATAGTAAAAAAGATATTTCTTTAACTCTAAATAGTAATGAAAATAAAGTAGAAAAAATAGAAAATCAAAAAGTAGAAGATACAAAAACAAATGCAGATGAGTGGGAGAGTTTCTAAACTCCCACTTTTATTTAAAACTTTTTTCACTTCTCATAAATCTTAAATTATAAAAACTTAATTTGAATTTTAATATTAAGAAAAAATATATTAAAAACTATAAATAATTTTATAAATATATAATTTTTTTAAGTATAAATGATATATTATTCCGCGAAAAATAAAGAATTTAGGAGTAATGTAATTTACAACAATACAAAATAAGATTCTAAAATCTATTTTATTTACTAGGAGTAAAAATGATCAAAAACTTAAAGATTAGAACAAAACTTATTGTTTTATCTTTTGTTTCCTTAGCTATTGCACTATTTTTAGGGATTACAAGTATTTTTAAATTAGAAAATACAAATGAGGGCTTAAAAAGAGTTTATCACGATAGGGTACTTCCTTTGGTGCAATTAAAAAATATTGCAGAAGCATATGCAGTTAATATTGTTGATACAGCAGTAAAATTAAGAAATGATAAAATATCTTTTGAGAAATGTGTTTCTAATATAAATGAAGCTAAAACTATTATTGATAAAAATTGGAATGAATATTTAGCTACAAACTTAGATGATAAAGAAAAAGAGATAGTAAAAAATACAAAAACTATTCTTTCTAAAGCAAATAATACTACAGATAATATACAACAAGCATGTACAAATAAAGATTTAGAAAAAATCACTTCAATAGTTATAAATGATTTATACGAAACAATAGAACCTGTTTCTAACAATATTGCACAATTAATGGAGCATCAATTAAAAGTTGCTGCAGAAATAAACAATCAAGCAAATGAAGATTATGATAGTACTGTAATTCAAACTATTATTACTATTGTATTTGCTTTTGTATTGTTAATATTTATATCTTTTTTAATAATTTCAGATATGACAAACAAAATAACAAATTTTAAAAATGGTTTATTAGGATTTTTTGCTTATTTAAATAGAGAATCTATAAATTCGGAACTTTTAGAAGATAAATCAAAAGATGAATTTGGTGAGATGGCAAAAGTTGTAAATCAAAATATTTTAAGAACTCAAAAAGGTATAGAAGAGGATAGAAAATTAATAAATGAAACTATTGCTGTTTTAGGAGAGTTTGAGCAAGGAGATTTATGTCAAAGATTAAATTTAGATGTTGAAAATCCTGCTTTAGCAGAATTAAAAAGAGTTATAAATAATATGGGAACTGTTTTAGAAACAAATATTGATAATATATTAAAAGTTTTAGAACAATATTCAAATTATAATTACCTAAACAAAATAGATCAAAAAAGTTTAAAAGAGCATCTGTTAAAACTTGCTAATGGTGTTAATACTCTTGGTGATTCAATAACTAATATGTTAGTTCAAAATAAATCAAATGGTTTAACGTTAGAACAAAGTTCTAGTTTACTTCTTGCAAATGTTGATAAATTAAATTTAAGTTCAAATGAAGCAGCAGCTTCGCTAGAAGAGACAGCAGCAGCACTTGAAGAGATAACAAGTAATATTAGAAATAATACAGAAAATATTGCAAAAATGGCTAAGTATTCAAATGAAATTACAAAAGCATCATCTGATGGAGAAAAACTTGCTAATAAAACAACTTTAGCAATGGATGAGATAAATACTCAAGTAAATTTAGTAAATGATGCAATTTCAGTAATTGATCAAATAGCTTTCCAAACAAATATATTAAGTTTAAATGCTGCTGTTGAAGCTGCAACTGCAGGTGAGGCTGGAAAAGGATTTGCTGTTGTTGCTCAAGAGGTAAGAAATCTTGCAAGTAGAAGTGCAGAAGCTGCAAAAGAGATTAAATCTATAGTTGAAGAAGCTACAAAAAAAGCAAACGAAGGTAAAGAGATTGCAAATGAAATGATTCAAGGATATAAAAGTCTAAATGATTCAATAAACTCAACGATAAATCTAATTTCAGATGTTGAAATGTCGAGTAAAGAGCAATTATCTGGAATTGAACAGATAAATGATGCAGTAAATCAACTTGACCAACAAACTCAACAAAATGCTGCAATATCAACACAAACAAATGATATAGCAATAACTTCAGATAAAATTGCAAAATTGATAGTTGAAGATGCAAATAAGAAAGAGTTTCATGGCAAAAATGATATTGTTGCAAAATCTATAGAACAAAATTCAAAAAAATTTGATAATAGTTTACAAATTAAAAAAGCTAATTTAAATAAAATTTCAACAAAAGAAAATTCTTCTAAAGTAATTCAAAGTAGCACTCAAGATAGTGATGAGTGGGAGAGTTTTTAAACCATAATATAAACATTTAAAATGAGAATAAACCTCATTTTAAATGTTACTTTATAATATGTCCAACAAATTTTGACATATTATTTAATATCTTTCCACCTCTTCTAAATCCTAATGCACAAGCTTCATACGAGTAGAAAACTCCAGCTTGATAATATTCACCATTTTCATCTTTTGGAAACTCTACGTACTCTTGATAAATTGGTTTATGACCTTCATAATCACCATTAGTTTCTATATCAGTTGAACCATCTGGATTTATAATTTTTACATTTGCGCCCTCTCTTCCAAAGGCTCTTTTTTCTACATATTTTTTACCTTTTAGTGGCTCAAAAGATGTTTCAAGCAGAAGTGGATGATTTGGATATAAATCCCATAAAATTTTCATAAATGCTTTTGATTGGAAGATTAATGTATAAGCAGGATTAAAGATAATCGCTTTTTTTTCTTTTATTATTTCAGTTAAAAGTAAAGCTAAATCACTCTCTTCAATTCCAATATTTTCCCAAGGAATTAGTTTAAACCAAAACTCAAAAAGCTCATCATTTTTGAAAATACCATCATCGCTGAATGATACATTTTCAATGAATTCAAAATCAGTATTAAATCCAGCTTCTTGTGCAATATGCTCTAAAAGTTTTGTAGTATTTATATCTTCACTTGAAGTTGAAATACTAGAAAATAGTATTTTCCAACCAAGTTGTGAGTAATATTCATCAAATTTTTCTATATCACTATTTAGCGTTATTATTCTTTTGAAATTATCTTTTAAAGCATCATAAAGATTGTTAAACTGAGCTGCTTCATCTAAACCATTTTGTTTTAGCATTGCCCACTGGATAATTGCAGTTTCAAAAACTGAAGTAGGTGTATCTGCATTAAATTCAATTAATTTAATTGGTTTACCGTTCACACCACCAGCTAAATCAAATCTTGAATATAAATGCCAATGAACATCATTTTCCCAAGACTCTTTTACAAGTTCTACTAGGTTAAAAGGTATATTTAGTTCGTGAAAAAGTTCATTATCTATTACAAATTGAGCAGTTTCAGTCACCATATCATAAAGTTCATTTGTTGCCTCATAATAAGCATTTGCTTCATCTTCTGATATTACTACTAGTTTATCACAAATATATGAACTATCATCACTATCTGTATGCCAAGTAAATCCAATACTTTCTAAATATTCAGGTGTTAGTGCTTCTATTTTTTCTAATTTCATATCAACCTCCTGTACTTTGAGTTGTAGATTTTGTACTATTATTGTTTTGGCTTGAATTTTGATTATTACCACCAAAAAAACCACTTTGTTTTCCAGCTCCAGCTGTAGTTGCTGGTTTATTAAATGAGCTTTGAGATTTACTATAAGTTTGTGGAGATTTGTATTGAGCTGCTTTTTGGTTTTGGAAATTTTGATTATTAAATAGTTTGTTTCCAAGCCAAGAACCTATCATTGCTCCTGCTATTGAAGATAATAATACTCCACCAAGCCCCATTCCTCCACTACTCATTTCTGGGTTTGTAAGAGGTGATGTTCCCGCATCTATTTTTGCCTCTTCTTCTTTAACAAGTTTATCAATCTCTTCTTGTGACAAGATTCTTTCAGTTCCATCTGGATTTCTAAGAACTATTGTAGTTTTTGCAGCTGGAAACTCATCTGCAATTTTATAGCTTCCATCAAGAGCTTTTTCAACTATAACAAAAGCACCTTCTTGTTGGCTTGCATTTGTAAAAGTTCCATTTGACTGATTATTTTGGTTTGAGTTATCATTGCAAGCATTTAATCCTAAAATCAAAAATGTAGCAAGACCACCTTTTTTTGCCAACTCTTTTAATGTTTTGATATTCTTATTTTGCATATTTATCCTCTCTTTGTTGTTTTTCTAAATTTACTCTTATTTGGTTTTTTATTTTTTGTTTTATCTTTACTTTCTCTTTGTTTTGAATCAAATTTTTTATCTTTTATAGATTTTTTTTCTCTTATTTTTGTTCTTGGTTTTTTCTCTTTTGTAGCAAATCCTTCAAGCTCAACTCTAGGAATTTTAAGTATTAACTCTTTTTCTATTTCAGCCATAAGTTTATAATCTTTTACACTTAAAAGTGTTATAGCAACTCCATCATTTCCAGCTCTTGCAGTTCTTCCAACTCTATGAGTAAAATCATTTATTGTTTCAGGTAGAGCAAAATTTATTACACAAGGAAGATTTTCTATATCAATTCCACGTGCTGCAATATCTGTACAAACTAAAACTCTAATCTCTTTTTCTTTAAATTTTCTCAAAGCCAATGCTCTTGAACTTTGTCTTATATCTCCGTGGATACAAGATGCTTTTAAACCATCAAGATTTAGATTTTCTACTAAATCATCAGCTTCTAATTTTCTATTTACAAAAACTAATACTTGAGATATATTTCTTGAACCTATTAAATATGATAAAAGTTCACTTTTTTTATCTTCATCTACAAGAACTATTTGATGTTCTATTTTTTCAACATGATCTCTTTGATTTGTCACTTCAATTACAACAGGATCTGTTAAAAACTCTTTTGCAAGTTTTTTTACTGTTGAATTTATAGTTGCACTAAACATTGAGATTTGTCTATTTTTTCCAATATGTGGCAAAATTTGTTCAACTTCTTCTAAAAATCCCATATCAAGCATTGTATCAAGCTCATCAATTACAACTCTTTGAACACTTGAAAGATTTATAGTGTTGTTTTTTATATGTTCAAGTAATCTTCCTGTTGTAGCAACAGCAATATCAACTCCAGCATTTAACTTTTTTTCTTGGTCTTTTATTGAAATTCCACCAAAAATAGCAACTTTTTTAATATCAATATATTTTGAATAATCATCAACTGCATTTGCTATTTGTTTTGCTAACTCTCTTGTTGGAACTAATATTAAAGCTCTTAAAACACTATTTTGTTTTTTTTCATTTGTTTTTTCGCTATTTTTTTCTTTTATTAAATCTTCTAAAATAGGAAGTAAAAATGCACAACTTTTTCCTGTTCCACTTTTTGCAACTCCTATAATATCTCTTTTTCCTAAGGCAACAGGAATCGCTTTTTCTTGAATAGCAGTTGGGTTAGTATATCCCAAATCATCTATGGCTTTTAAAATGTTTTCATTTAGTTTTAAGTTTTGAAAAGTTTTTATAAAAAATCCTTTGTTAAAAATGTTAGATATATTGTAGCAAAGTTGAAATTAGATTTAAGTTTAGTTGATATTTTTTTACTAAATTTAATAATAATTTATATTTTTGAAAAATTATTTATATATACAAATTTCTCAAAAATCGAATAATAAATATTATATTTTTATAAAATAATATTTTTAGATATTTTAATTAAAAAAACAACTTATTTTTGCTAGAATTACACCTTGCTTACAAATAAAAAGAGTTTAGGGGAGATGGTGATGAATGTTAAAAAAGTTATTTTAAGTATGGTTACAGCTACTTGCTTATTTTCTATAAATGCAAATGCTTTAACTTTAAAAGAGACTTTAAATGAAGTTTTAGAGACAAATCCAGTAGTTCAGGAGAGGCTTAAAAATTTAAATGAAACTAAGGAAGATTTAAATATTGCAAAATCTGAATGGCTACCATCTTTAGATTATAGAGGAACTATAGGAAGAAATAATAGTGGTGATTTAAAAGACGGTGATGTTTCTAAAGGTTCTAGTTTCAATCATAATGTAAGAGATAGCTCATACTCTCACTATACAAACTCATTAAAGCTTACACAAAATATTTTCAATGGTTTTAGTACAACAGAAAAGATAAATTATCAAGAAGCTAGAGTTTTTGGAGCTGCTTATCACTATTTAGAAAATGCAAATGATATAGCATTTAATATGACACAAGCTTATATTGACCTTTTAAGAAGTTATCAACTATTGCAAAATGCAAAAGATAATGTTGTAATAAACAAAAAAATCTATGAAGATGTACAATCACTTTATGATCAAGGACTTACAACAAAATCAGAGATGACAAAAATATATGCATCTTTATCTTTGGCAAATTCAAATTTGGTTGTTCAACAAAACAATACTATGGATAAAGAGTTTAAATTTAAAAGACTTTATGGAAGAAGCGTAAATGTAGGAACTTTAGAGGTTCCAAAACTTGACCTTGCAATGCCAGAGAGTAAACAAAGAGCTACTATGATAGCAATACAAAATAATCCTTCAATGATTGTAAGTAGTTATAATATTAAAGGTGCACAAGCACTTTATAGAGAGAAAAAAAGTAAATTTATGCCTAGTGTTGATATAGAAGCTGAACAAATGTTTAATGACTATACAAAAGATAATGGTTTTGATAGTGCTGATGATAGACAAAGAATCTATGCTGTTTTAAATTGGAATTTATTTAAAGGTGGAGCTCATAGTGCTGATTTACAAAAAAGTAGAAGTACAATAAATAAAGAGCTTGAGCTTCAAAGAGATTTAAAAAGACAAACTATAGAAGGGCTAGAACTTTCATGGAGTGCTTATGAAATGCTTGGAAAACAGCTAACGGAATTATATAAATATTATGAGTATTCGCAAGAGACACTTTCAAGCTACCAAAGTGAGTACGAGATGGGAAGAAGAACACTTCTTGATCTTTTATCTGCTCAAAATGACTTGATAAGTTCTAAGGCACAAATTATAAATGCTCAAATGGATAGACTTTTTGCACAATATAGAATTTTAGATGCTATGGGAATGCTTGTTAGTTCAGTTTTAGATGATAAAGATTATGCAAAAATTATAAAAACAACTACAAATCCACTTGATTTGGCAAAAGATGAAATACCAGTATTATTAGATGTTGATAATGACAAAGTTGTAGATCATCTTGATATTTGTGACAACTCTGTTGTAGGAAATAATGATGTTGGTCCTGATGGTTGTAATAAAGAGAAAAAAGATAGTGATTTTGATGGAATTAGTGATGAAAAAGATAAATGTCCAGATACTCCATTTGGTGCAGTTGTTGGAGTTGACGGTTGTCCTGTTGGAACTGAAAATAAATTTAATATGACGAGTGGTGAGTATATAAATAGTGTTTTAGCTTATGGTGCTGAGAGTCCAAAAAAATCTGAAAAATTAGGACTTTATGACTATGAGTTTAATGTTGCAGCAAATAAAAATATTGAATCTACAACACTTGATAAGCATCTAATGTACGATGATTTTGCTATGATAAAAAGATTTGATTTTGTAAATATGAATAACAAAGATGAATCAAAAATAGATGAAATGGCAAAAAATCTTAAAGAGTATAACGGTACAAATGCAGTTGTAACTCTAATAGGAAATACAAGAGCTACAAAAAACAAAGAGGCAAGTTTTGATAAAGGTTTAGAGTATGCAAACTCACTTAAAGCAGAACTTGTAAAAAAAGGTGTAGATGAGAAAATAATAGTTACACAATCAAGAGCAGATTTAGATAAAACATATACACAAACAGTTAGAAGCGATGCAAGTTTAAATGATGTTGTTGTAGCAGCTTTATATGTTCCAAAATCTTCAATTACAAATAATGATAGCGATGGTGATGGAGTTATAAATGAACTTGATGAGTGTCCAAATACTCCAAGTGGTCAAATGGTAAATGAAAAAGGTTGTGCAAATACTATTAATCTTCAAGTATTATTTGAAAACGATAGCGATAAAGTAATAGGAAGTAGTTTAGAAAAAGTTAAAGCTTTTGCTAATTATTTATTAGAAAACAAGGATTTTGAAGCTAATATTACGGGTCATGCAAGTCAAAGTGCAAAGGAAAGTAATAAAAACAGTTACAAAAATAGTGCTAAATATAATTTAGAACTATCTTTAAAAAGAGCAGAAGCTATTAAAAATATTTTAGTTCAAAATGGTGTTCCATCTTCAAAAATAACAGCTACAGGAAAAGGTTTTGAAGAACCAATCATGAGTAATGATACAGAAGAGGGAAGAGCTACAAATAGAAGAATAGAAGCTGTGCTAATAAAAAAATAAAAATTAGGACACAAGTGAATGGTAAATAAAAGTTTACGTAAGAATGATACTTTGTTGGACTCTTTAGTTCTTTATACTAGGCTTTTTCATAAGCCATTTTCTGCTGAATCTTTGCTTCAAGGATTACCTCTTGGTAATAATGAAGCAGATCAGCTTCTATTTTCTAAAAATAGTTCTAAATCTATGTTTAGTAGAGCAGCAGCAAGAGCTGGTCTTAAAACAACTATTATTGAAAAACCAATTAAAGATATTTTAAATATACAACTTCCTGTAATACTACTTTTATCAAATGAAAATAGTTGTATTTTGGACTCTTTTAATGAAGATAGAACAAAAGCAAAGATTATTTTTGCTGGAATTGATGATCCTCTTGAAGAGTGGGTTGAGGTGCAAAAGCTTGAAGATGAATATTTAGGTTATGCTTTTATGCTCAAAAAAGTTTATGAATATGAGCATGATAATGGTAAAAAGACCTTAGCAATTGATAATCAAAAACATTGGTTTTGGAGTACTTTAGGAGTTTCAAAAAAGATTTATATAGATTGTATAATAGCTTCGATTTTAATAAACCTTTTTGTACTCGCAACTCCACTTTTTACTATGAATGTTTATGATAGGGTTATTCCAAATAATGCACAAGAGACACTTCTTGTTTTTACTATTGGTATTGTTGTTGTATTTATTCTTGATGCCATTTTAAAGTTTATTAGAACCTATTTTCTAGAAATGGCTGGGAAAAAGAGTGATATTATAATGTCTTCAATTATTTTTGAAAAAGTTTTAGATATGAAGTTAAGTGAACACCCAAAATCTGTTGGGAGTTTTGCAAATAATCTTAAGAGCTTTGATAGTATAAGAGGTTTTTTAACAAGTTCTACTTTGACTGTATTAATTGATTTTCCATTTGCTATTTTATTTTTAATAGTAATTGGATATTTAGGTGGTTTTTTAGTGATAGTTCCAATTTTTATTATCACGTTAATCATAATTTATGCAAAAATAATAAAAGACCCACTTAAAAAAAGTATTGAAGCAACTTATGAAGCAAGTGCAAAGAAAAATGGTATTTTAATAGAGAGCTTAAATAATATTGAAACAATAAAAGCTCAAGGAATGGCTGGAAATGTTCAGTACTCTTGGGAAGAATCAACTGGTGAAATAGCAAATAAAGGTCTTAAATCAAAACTAATATCTGCTTCTATTCCAACTGTTACAGGTCTTTTAACTGGATTAAATACAGTTTTAATTGTTGTTTTTGGAGTTTATTTAATTCAAGATTTCCAACTTACAATGGGAGGTTTAATTGCTACTATGATTTTATCAGGTCGTGCAATTGCACCTATGGGGCAAATAGTTTCACTAATTACAAACTATGAAGATACTAAACAATCTTTTAAAATGTTGGATGATATTGTAAATAAACCTCAAGAGAGACCATTTTCTAAAGAGTTTGTTAAAAAAACAAATTTAAGTGGAAATATTGAGTTTAGAAATGTAAGTTTTAGATACCCAAATAGTGAATCATATGCCTTAAGAAATGTAAGTTTTACTATAAAAGAGGGTGAAAAAGTTGCTTTTATTGGAAGAATTGGAAGCGGAAAATCAACTATTGCAAAACTTATTTTAAAACTATATGAACCAGAAGAGGGAACTATTTTAATAGATGGTATAGATATAGCACAAATTGATCCAGCTGATTTAAGAAAAGGTATTAGTTATGTTCCACAAGATATTCATCTTTTTGGAGGAACAATAAAACAAAATATTTTAGGAATTCATAAATTTATAGATGATGAGTGGATGTTAGAGTGCTCAAAAATAAGTGGAACAGATGAGTTTGTAAGAATGCATCCTGCTGGTTATGATATGCCTTTAGGAGAAAGAGGTTCAGGACTTAGTGGAGGGCAAAGACAAAGTGTAGGAATTGCAAGAGCTTTGATAAATAATTCGGATATTTGGATGTTTGATGAGCCTACAAATGCTATGGATCAGACAAGTGAAAGTATAGTTTTAAATAATTTAATGAGTAAAGTAGAAGGAAAAACACTACTTTTAGTTACTCAAAAAATGAGTATGGTAGATTTAGTTGATAGAATAATAGTTATGAATTTTGGGTCTAAAGTTTTAGATGGTCCAAAAGATGAAATTATAAATAAACTTGGAAATAGTGGTGAAAAACAATGAATAAGATAAAAGAGTTTTTAAATAGTCCAGAAATAATTAGATTAAAAGAGATTTTTAAACTATTTAATAATAACGATAACCTAAAACTTCCAAAAACTCCACTAAACAAAAATGATTATGAGTATATGAAGAGTTTAAGTGCTGCTGTTGTTTTTAGCTCATCAAAAAAACTTCACTGGGTTTTAATATCTTTTTGTATTACAATATTTTTATTTATTACTTGGGCTGCTTTTGCCGAAATTGATGAAATAGCAAGGGGAAGTGGAAAGGTTGTTCCAAATGGTCAAAATCAGATAGTTCAAAATCTTGAAGGTGGAATAGTTCAGGAGATTTTAGTAAAAGAGGGCGATATAGTTGAAAAAGACCAAGTATTGATTAGAATTTCAAACGAAAAAGGTACAAGTACGGCTATGTCAAATGAGATAAAGTCTTATTATCTGCAAGCTCAAATTAAAAGATTAGAAGCAGAGTTAAAGCGAGCTCCTTTTGAGTATACTAAAGGTGAAAACGAAGAATTAAATGAGTTTTTAGATAATGAAAATGAGCTTTATTTAACAAATCAAAAGCAGTTAGAGTCAAAAATATCTATATTAAAAGAGCAGATAAAACAAAAAGAGAATGACTTAAAAGATGCAAAACAGACTATTGAGCATATGAAATTTAGTGTTGGAGCTATTTCAAAAGAGGTAACTATGACTAAACCAATGGTTGAAAGAGGAATTAGATCTCAAGTTGATTTTTTAAAGTTACAAAGAGAAGAGAGCGATGCTAAAAATAAACTTCAAAGTGTTACTTTATCTGTTGATAAAATTAATTCAGAGATTTTAGAGTTAAATAAAAAAATAGATGAGACAAATGAGATAAATGATGCAACAATAAGAGAGAAGTTAAACGAAGCAATTAATAATCTTAAAGATGTTGAAGCAAATAAATTAGCTTCAAGTGACCAAGTTGCAAGAACTGTTGTAAAATCTCCTTCAAATGGAATTGTTCAAAAACTTCATATAAATACTGTTGGTGGAAGTATTAAACCTGCTCAAGATTTATTAGAAATAGTTCCTACTGATAGTAATTTAATAGTTGAAGTAAAGATTTTACCAAAAGATATAGCATTTATATATCAAGGGCAAAAAGCTATTGTTAAATTTTCAGCATTTGATTTCTCTATTTTTGGTGGACTTGATGGTCATGTTATAAATATAAGCCCAGATACAATAGTTGAAAAAGATGAAAAAACTTTTTATATTGTAAGAATTGAAACAGAGAAGAACTATATAGGTGATGAGAAAAATCAAAAACATATTATTCCAGGTATGATAGCAGATGTTGATATTTTAACTGGTAAAAAAACAGTTCTTGATTATATTTTAAAACCAATCTTAAAAACGAAAACATATACATTTACAGAGAGATAACATTAAAAAATAGGGGGTATTTGAGTATGAAAAAAATTTCTTTATATACAAATCTAAAAAGAGACTATGAAAAAATGAAAAATAGTCTTATTGATTATGATTTAAAAAATATAGAAAATAGGGAAGAGTTACTTACTTTAAAAGAGAATCTTATTATTATAAATACTTCTGTAAATCTTGATAAAGAGGAAGAAACTATTGAAATATTGTTAGAAAATGGAAATAAAATTTTAATACTAGAGAGTACTCCAAAACTTATAAATGCTCAAAATTGGTTACTTTTAGGTGTTCATGGTTATGGAAATAGTATGATGAATGATATTTATTTAAAATCAGCAATTCAAACAATAAACAATGGTTTAACTTGGTTAATTCCAGATATAACAATGGAAATTTTAAGTAAATTAAATAGTGATAGTTTAAATCAAAAAGATGTTTTAAATCAACTCTCTAAAGCTGAGCAGCAAGTAGCAATATTATTAAAAGATGGGCTATCGAATACAAAAATTAGTGAAGAGTTAAAATTATCTATAAATACAGTAAAATCGCATATAAAAAATATCTATTTAAAGCTTGAAGTGAAAGATAGATTTTCATTTATAAATCTTTTAAATAAAAAGTAAAAAGTCTATTTTATAGACTTTTTATTCACCTTTTAAACCTCTTCTCATAGCTTCAACTAATCTCTCATCGGCTTTTGTTTTGGTAAAAAGTTCGAAGGCAAGGACACCTTGAAATAAAAGCATATCTTCACCATCTTTTATTTTATTATTTAAATTTTTTGCCAAGGCTAAAAATGGAGTTATTTTTCCATAAATACAATCAAAAGCAAAAGATGACTTACTTAAAATATTTTCAAGTATCTCTTTAGGAGCTGGTAATAAATCATCTTTTAAACCAGCACTTGTTGAATTTACAACTAAATCAAACTTTTCATTTTTAAAATCAAAATCTTCAAAACTAAAAGCTTTTATACCATTATTTTTAAAAAATTCTAGTTTTTCTTTGCTTCTATTTAGAACTACTACATCAATATTTTGTTCTTGTAAAATCAAAGCTATAGCTTTTGCAGTTCCACCAGCACCTAAAACTAGAGCTCTTTTTATATTTCCAAAACTTTCAATTGCTTTTAAAAATCCAGGTGCATCTGTATTGTAGGCTACAACTTTTTCATCTTCTTTTATGTAAGTATTTACAGCCTCTATTTTTTGTGCAATTCCTCTTACTATATCTGCTTGTTTAAAAGCTATCTCTTTATGAGGAACAGTTATATTTGCACCGCTAAAACTATTTTTTATAAATTCTTCTTTTATATTGTCACCATTTTCTAAATGAAATTTTTCATAAGAAGCATCAAGATTTAGATATTTAAATCCTGCATTTTGCATTTGTGGAGATTTTGAGTGAGCAACAGGATTGCCAAATATACAAAATTTTTTCATTTTATTTATTGCCTTTATTTAAAGTTTTTTTGCATAAAAATTAAAGATAGGAAACTCTCCATAATCTCTTTTATAAATAAAAACTCTTTCAAAAATAAAGTTAGAAAAACCAACTTTTTTGGAAATTGCTTCAAGCTCTTCTTGAGTAAATCCAAAGTGAAAAACTCCTTCATTATTATGTTTTTTGTGAAAAGTTCCATCTTCTTTCTCTAAATCATTAATGCATAAATAACCACCATTTCTTAAAGCTTTAAAACTCTTTTCAAAAAATATATCAAGATTTTCTATGTGATGAAGTGACATTGAAATAACAATCAAATCAAAGCAGTTCTCTCCTAAATCGTCATTTAAAATATCGTGTTTTTTTGCTTTGATATTTGTAAGGTTCCTATCTTTTGCTTTTTTATTGAACTCTTCAACCATGCCATTTGAACTATCAAGACCTAGTACCTGATTATTCTTTTCTACTAAATCAAATGCAATAAGACCAGTTCCACAACCATAATCAAGAATGTTTTTTATATTTTTAAAATCTATATTATTTTTTAAATGTTTTATACAAGCTTCAGATTTTTCAAGACTTACATTTTTTTTGTCCCAATCTTTTGCTCTTTCGTCGAATCTACTCAAAATTTATCCTTAAAGATTTTTTGGCTAAATTATATCAAAAGCAAATAAAAAGAAGAGCAGATGGAAAATAGAGTTTTTTACACTTTTACTGATGAAAATGATGGTAATTTAGCATTTCATGTAGAAGATAATGAAATAAATGTAATAAAAAATAGAAAAAATCTGGCTTTAAAGCTAGGTTATAATTATGAAGATTTGGTCTATATGAATCAAATTCATAGTTCAAATATTATTGTTGTAGATGAAAATAGTCCTAAATTAGTAGATAATTGTGACTCAATAATCACAAGAAGTAAAAATCTTCCACTTATGGTTATGGTTGCTGATTGTATTCCTATTTTGATGTTTGATGATAAAAAAGGAATAATAGCTGCCATTCATGCTGGAAGAAACTCTACTTTTTTGGAAATTTCAAAAAAAACAGCTGAAGTTTTTATTGAAAAATTTTCTTCAAATCCAGAAGATATAAATGCAGTTTTTGGAGCTTCTATTCAAAAGTGTTGTTATGAGGTTAGTGAAGATTTATCAAAAATTGTAGAGAACTCTTTTGGAAAAGAGTTCGTTGAAAATAATTACATAGATTTGCAAGGAATAAATAAAAAACAGTTAAATGATTTAGGAATAAAAAATATAGAAATATTAAATATTTGCACAAAATGTGGAGATAAACCATATTTTTCTTATAGAAAAGATAAAAAAACTGGAAGATTTGCTGGAATAATTATTTTGAAAGATTAACTATAATTAATAAAATGGTAAAATCTATATTTAAAGTTTTAAAGATTGGATAAAAATGGAAGAATATATACTAAAAATTTCTACAAAAGATGAAAAAGGGCTTATTTATAATATCTCTAAAGTTCTTTTTGCAAATAATTTAAACATTGACCAAAATGCTGAGTATGTGGATGAAGAGACAAATGAGTTTTTTATGAGAAGTTTAATCAGTGGAAAAGTTATGGAAACTATTTTGCAAAAAGAGCTAAAAGAGGTTTTGCCAAATGGTGCAAAAATAACTTTAAATAAAAATACAAAAAAAGATGTTGTTCTTCTTGTTACAAAAGAGAGCCATGTTTTAGGAGATTTACTTATAAGATATAGTTCAAATGAGCTAAATGCAAATATCAAAGCAGTTATTGGAAATCATGAAGATTTAAGAAATTTAGTTGAGAAATTTGATATTCCATTTTTTTGTATAAGTGCTACAAATTTGAGTAGAGATGAGCATGAAAGAGCAGTTTCTCAAAAAATTGATGAGTTTAATCCAGAGATTATAGTTTTAGCAAAATATATGAGAATACTATCTTCACAGTTTGTAGAAAAATATGAAGGTAAAGTTTTAAATATTCATCACTCTTTTTTGCCTGCATTTATTGGAGCAAATCCATATAAACAAGCATTTGAAAGAGGTGTTAAAATTATTGGAGCAACTGCGCATTATGTGACAAATGATTTAGATGAAGGTCCAATCATTTTCCAAGATGTTGTAAGAGTTGATCATTCATATAGTTGGGAAGATATGCGAAATGCTGGTAGAAATGTTGAAAAAATTGTACTTTCAAATGCTTTTGAACTACTTTTAAATGACAGAGTATTTATTCATAAAAATAAAACGGTGATTTTATAGTGTTTAATATAGTACTTCATGAACCAAGAATGCCAGGAAATGTAGGAACGATAGGAAGAACTGCTGTTGCTTTAAAATGTAAACTTCATTTAATAAAACCTTATGGTTTTGGAGATATTACTGAAAAAGAGGTGCGAAGAGCAGGACTTGATTATTGGAAAGATTTAGAACTTTTTGAGTATGAAAATATTGAAGATTTTTGGGCAAAAAATCCATTTTCTTCTAGACATTTTTTTGCTACAACAAAAACAACTCAACCTTATTTTGAGGCAAAATTTGAATCAGGGGATTATATATATTTTGGAAGAGAAGATGCAGGATTACCTTCATATATTTTAGATAAAAATAAAGAGAGTTGTATCACAATTCCAATGGCAAAAATTGCAAGAAGTTTAAATCTCTCAAACTCTGTATCTATAATTTGTTATGAAGCTTTAAGACAAAACTATATAAATTTTGAGACTATTTAATGAAAACATCTAACATAACAAGAGATACTTTAATACTAGGATTTGCAATTTTCTCTATGTATTTTGGGGCTGGAAATATTATTTTTCCACCATATTTGGGATTAATTAGTTCAAGTGATTGGAAAATATCTTTTTTTGCATATTTTTTAGCCGATATTGGATTTGCTACATTTGCTATGTTTGCTTTGCTTAAAGTTGGAGGAAATGTAGATAATTTAACTTCTAAATTAGGAACAATTAACGGAAAAATACTTATGGCAATAATTATTTTATGTATTGGTCCATTAATTGCACTTCCAAGAACAGGAGCTGTAACTTATGAGATGTTGGTAGTTCCATATTTTGGAGCTAGCACTTTTAACTCTTTAATCACATCTATAATTTATTTTGGTTTAATTCTATTTTTTACATTAAGACCAACTTCTATGATTGAAATATTGGGAAAGGTATTATCTCCTTTGCTATTTTTATCTTTAATTATTTTAATAATAAAAGGAATTTTCACTCCAATTGGAGAGATATCACAAAACACTACAAATGATAAACTATTTTTTGATGGACTTCTTTTGGGTTATCAAACTTTAGATATTTTAGCAGCTTTAGCATTTGGAATTATTATTATAAAAATATTAAAAACAAAAGGTTATACAAACAAAAAAACAAACTTTAAAATAGTTGGATATGCTTCTTTAATTGCTGCTTTTGCAATTATGATTGTATATTTTGGTTTGACATATTTAGGAGCAACTTCTAGTTTAGTTTATGAAACTAATATTGAAAAAGTAACACTTTTAAATAATATTATATACCAACTTTTTGGAAGCAATGGAGCTATTATTTTAGCATTTGTAGTATTTTTAGCTTGTTTTACAACAGGATCTGCACTTGTAAGTGTTACTGCTGAGTATTTCTCAAAAGTAAGCCAAGGAAGGTTTAGTTATAAAAAATTGGTTATTTTAACTTCACTTTTTGCAGTAGTTGTTACAAATTTTGGCTTAGAAACTATAATTAATTTTGCAGCACCAATTTTATTTATAGTATATCCAGCTGCTATTATTTTAGTTATTTTGGCATTTTTTGATAACTATATAGACAATTTAAATATCTACAAATTTTCAAGTTTCGGAGCAATTATATACTCAATTTTTGAACTTATATCAAATAGTTATTTAAAGTTATCATTTATGGAAAATATTCCTTTGGCAAAAGAGGGATTAGGCTGGATTTTACCAGCAATCATTTTTGGAATTATTGGGTTTTTAATTAAAAGTAAAAGAGTTCGTTCTAAAGTATAGAACGGCTCTTTTTAAGAACTTTAGAAACAGCATTATACTTTTTTTCTAGCTCAACTCTTTTTTTAATATTATCTTTATCTATATTTTTTAATTCATCTTTTATTTTACTCTTCTTATTTTCAAGCTCTTCTATTATATTTAGAAGTTTTTTCTCTTGAGAAACTTTTAGATTATCTTTTTCTAAATATTTTTTTACTTTATCAACAATTTTACTTAGTTTCATTTTCATCTCCTATTTGTTTAACTATACCATCATTTAAGAATAAAATATTAGCAACTTTTACAAGTTTTTTCTGAATAGAGTAACCCGTAGCACTATCATTCATATATGAAGTTGCCATTGTTGCTTTTATTTTATCTTCTCTTATAAGTGTGTCTAGCTCTTCACTACTTGCTAAATCATTATGTGCTAACTCAGTTTTTATAAGTTCAAATTGAGTTAATTGGTCTGAATCATTTTCTAACATAGAAAGAGTATTTATATCTATTAGCATCTCTGCTAACTCTTTTCTTAAAATATTATACTCTTCTTTGATATACTCATTTTTACTTTTTAAGTAAAAATTTACATTTTTTTGAATATCTCTTGTATCTCTTAACACCTCTACAAGTAAAACAGCGGCACGTTTTAGTTCATCAACTTTTTTGTGTTGAAAATCAAACATATTTTCTTGTGCAAAAGATGAAAATTTTACAATTTCACTATAAAGTGCTTTAAGATTTTTTTGATAAATCTCATCAATATCTGTATCTATAATAGTCAACTCTTTTGCTAATTGAACTTTTAGTGTCTCTCTTGTAAGTCCTGTTGTATGTATATTTAAAGCATGTAACATAGCTTTTTGACAATTTTCATATAGATTTATAATCTCTTTTCTTAAAGCTGCCAAAGAAGCATCAGGATTTGATAAAACAGATTGATTAAGATATTTTGGTTTTGAAGCAGAAGATACCTTTTTTTGTATCAATTTTTCTGATAATTTTACTAATAAAGATATTGCTGGAGTTAGTAAAATAACTCCAGTTACAGAAAAAATAGTATGGAAAAGTGCTAATTTCATACCATAATTATTATCGCTAACTCCTAAAAATGGTGCTATAAAATCTGTTAAATCTATAAATTGATAGATTAAAATAGTTATAAATGTTGCTGAAATTAGGTTAAATAAGAAGTGAATAAGAGCTACTCTTTTTCCATTTTCATTTGAAGCAAATGATGCTAAAATTGTTGTAAGTGTTGTACCAACATTTGCTCCAATTGCTAGTGCTATTGCATTTACATAAGTAATACTATCTGCATTTAAAGCTGTAATAACTATAGCTAAAGTTGCAGCACTTGATTGTATAACAACAGTAATTAAAATTCCAATTAAGATATAAACAATAATTCCTAAATATCCTTCCATAGCGTAAGATGCTAAATCGATAGAATTTTTCATAATATCAAAACCATCTTTCATATATGAAATACCAAGGAAAATAAATCCTAAACCTAAAAGAACATTTCCGCTCCCTTTTACTCCATTTGATTTAAAAAATCTTAAAACAACTCCAAAAACAAGCATAGGAAAAGCATAAGTTGAAATTTTTACATCAACTCCTAAGCTTGAAACTATCCAAGCAGTTGTTGTGCTTCCTACGTTTGAACCAAAAACAATACCAGCTGCTTGAACTAAAGTAAGAAGTTCTGCACTTAAAAAAGATACAACAATTAAAGTAATAATTGTTGAACTTTGAACCACTGAAGTTGATAAAAATCCAGTTAAAATAGCATAAAGAGTATTGCTAGTAAACTTTTCTAAAAGTTTCTCTAAAATACCACCAGATAGTTGTTTAAAACCATCTTGCATAAAAAACATACCAATTATAAAAATAGCAATTCCACTTAAAATAACAGTGAAATTTTCATCAGCAATAACTACATACCCTAAAAGTATTAAGAAAAAAGGAATAGCAGCGCTTTTTAACAAATTAATTCTCCTTGTGAATTTTGTATTCTTTGATTGTATCTAAAAGTAAATTAATGTTAATAAGCAAGATTTAGTTAAAATATTTACTAAAAAAATCTATATTTTGGGAATTATTTAATAATGTATGAGAAATATAAAAAAGAGTTGTCACTAGCAAAAAATAAACTTTTAGCAATTGATTTCTTTTTAGAAAAAGATAGTGATTATATTGCAACTTTTGGAAATGGAACTACATGGAAAATAGATTTTAATGGTAAATGGTATGATAATTATATTTATATTAGTATAAGAAATGAGGCAAGTTCTGAGAATATTTTAGGTCAAAAAGGGGTTCCTATTTGGATGCTAATAAAGATTTTTGGTTTGAACTCAAAAGATTTAACAACAGAAGAGAAACTTGATTTTATAATAGAACATAAAAATAAAATTTTTGATGAAAATTTTAAATATAAAAACATATATGACAATATCAGAAAAAATATAAAAGGGTAAGAGTATGATTGATACTACAATTATTATTATATCAATTTTTGTTTTTTTGTTTATATTAAAAAAATTTAATGTATTAAAGCAGATAGCTTACGGAGGAAGACTTGAGAGTGATTTTCAAGGTTGTTATATTATAAGTTATCCAAAAAGTGCAGAACTTCACAATAAAGGTCAAGCTTTTGATATAGATATTGATGAATTTTTTAGATTAAATCCAAAACTAAAAGGCAAAATTCCTATAGAAAAACGATTAGGAATAAGAGAGAATGATTCCCTTTCTGTTGAAATGGAGTTAAAAGAGAGAAAAAAAATAGAGAAAAAATATTCAAATATTACAAAACAAAAACCTAAAAAGAGAAAAGAAAATGTATAGTATTTTACTTTTAGAAGATGATTTGTTATTTGCCTCTAGTATTGAAGATTTTTTAGTTTGTGAAGGATTTTGCGTAGATATTGCAAAAGATGGTGAAGAGGTATTTGATTTTACTTTTCATAAAAATTATGATTTATATATTTTTGATATAAATGTTCCAAAAATAGATGGATTAAAGACTCTTGAGAATTTAAGAGGAAGCTCTGATAATACACCAACTATTTTTTTAACTTCATATAAAGATAAAGATACATTAAAAGATGCTTTTGTGAAAGGTTGCGATGATTATTTAAAAAAACCAGTTGATTTAGATGAGTTGATTTTAAGAATAAAAGCTATATTTAAAAGAGAAAATAAAGGTTTTGATAATGTAATTTTAGAAGAAGATTTAATTTATAATAAAAACGAGAAAAGATTATATAAAGGTAAAAATGATTTAAAGCTTCCTGTAAAAGTTTTGGAGTTATTGGAACTTTTTATAGAAAATGAGAAAAAAATTATCTCAAAAGATATGATAGTTGATAGATTGTGGAGTAAATCTCAAACTCACAGTGATGGCTCAATTAGAGTTTATATAAATAGTTTAAAAAATATTTTTGAAAAAAAACAGAATGTAATAACAAATATAAAGGGAATAGGGTATAGATTTGAACTTTAAAAGAGTATATTTTTATCTTTCAAGTTTTACTTTAGTTTTTTTTACTATTTTACTTGTTCTTTTTTTAAACTATTTTTTAATTTTCGAGATGAAAATTATAGAAAACAGTCTGTTTCTTATCCTTTTTTTGACACTTTTTGGCTCTTTATTTTTTTTATTAATATCTTCAAAAATTTTAAAACCAATCTTTCAAAGTGAAGAAAATATAAAAAATAGTATAAAAAATAGGCTTCATGAATTAAATATTCCAACATCTACAATAAAAATAAATCTTCATCTTCTAAAAAAAGATTTAACTGACTCAAAAAGTTTAATAAGATTAGAGAGAATAGAAAAAGCAAACGATAGTCTAAGCTACTTGTATAATAATATGGAGTATGAATTAAAAAAAGAGTTTGAAAATATAGATTTAGAAGATTTTTATTTACTTGATGCGTTAAAGAGCTCTTTAGATAAATTTGAAGATATAAAAAAAGATACAATTATTGAACTTTTTGTTCCAAATAATGTAGTTTTACATAGTGATTACAATGGTTTTATAATAGTTTTAGATAATCTTATTTCTAATGCTATTAAATATAATTGTAAAGAGAATCCATATATCAAAATATCATTTGAAAATAAGGTATTATCAATTTTTAATAAAGGTGTGGGAATTGACACGAAAAATATTATGTTAGTTTTTGATAGGTATTTTCAGGAAAATTCACAAAACATAGGATATGGAATAGGACTTGCTGTTGTAAAAGAGTTTTGTGATAAAAATGGTATAGGAATAAATATCGAAAGTTTTGAAGATGGAAATAGGATAAATCTAAATATGAAGAGTATTTTAAAATAAACTCTCTTTCTCTTTAAATTCATCTCTTAATGCACTTCTTGAAGCTTTATCAACAAGATTGAAAATATGATCAATATTATCTTTTAGAATTGTTTTTTTGTGACCTTTTACTTTAATAATATTAAGATTTAATCTACTCTCTTTTTCAAAAAAATCTTTATATAAATCATGATTTTTTAATAGTTTTCCAGTTCCTGATTGATAGTTATTTTCTACTAACTTAGATTTTCTATTTTTTAAATTAACTATATTTTGACAATCTGTATAAACTTCAATTAAAATATTTGATAAATCATTTTTCTCTTTTTCTATCTCATTTATTGCCCATAGTAAAGATTGAAGTTCTATTCTTGTAGAACTGGTATTTTCAAATTTTTTTATTTTTATACTTTTATTTAATGATTCTAAGATAATATCTTTATCGTTTTTAACTAAAAATGCAGCAAAACCAACTTTTACTTTTGGATTTACGCTTGAATCAGTAAAAAGTTCTATTTTTTCCAATTTTATATCTTTATAATTTATTATTTTTAAAGAGACAAGACTAACATATTTTTGCTATTAAAAAGCTCATTGGTTGTTATAGTTCATTATGTTAGAATAAACTTTTAAAATTGTATATAATTAAAAGGTGTTTATGTGGCTATTTTTGCTTTACAATATTTGGCGGGTGGATTTTTAGATGAAGATTTACAACATTTTAATAAAAAATTTGATGATTGGTGCGTATCTTTTGATAATTATGAAGATGCTTTAACTCTTGCAAAAACTCTTCCAAACTTTGAAAATATAGATATTGTAGAGATAACTCCATTGAGTTATCCAAAATATTTTTTCTCTGAGCTTCAAGGTACTATTTATGCAACAAGACAAATTGAAGATAATATTATTTGTGTAGTAGAACCATTTATTGGTTCAAGTTTTAGAATTGCAGTATGTAATCTTAAAACAAAAAAAGTAAGATTTCTTAAAACGCATTATAAAACTATACCAAGTATTGAAGTTGCTTTTGCTAACTTTAAAGAGTAAATATTAATAATTTAGACAAAAAATTGTCCACTTAAAACTTTAAACTTCTAATATAAAAAATTAGGAGTTTAACAAATGTCAAGCTTATATTCAAAACTATCAGTATTAAAAGATGATGAAGATTTTTTCTTAAATAGTAGAACAAATAAAACAATAAAAGAGATTCAAAAAGAGTTAAATATAACTATTGATGAAGCTATGGTTTTATCAATAATTATGTCATATCAAATTCAAGATACATACTCTACAAGTTTTGATACTCTAAAAAAAGATTTTAAATTACAAAGTGATGAGTACTTAAAGTATTTAAATATTGCATATAAACTTGAAAAAAAGGGTTTTATTGCATTGGCTGAAGAGAGAAGAAGAGGAAGAAGCTCAAGAATAAGTCCTGAATTTAATGTTGATGATATGATTTTTAATAAACTAATTTTAGGTTATGACTATTTAGATGATGTTGATTTTAGTGATATATATAGTGTTGTAAAAGTTATTGCTGAATTAATTTATAAAAAAGATGATAAAAAATTAACAGAATTTAGATTAGTTTCTGAAGCAAATAGAGTTTTTGATAAACTTGATATAAAAGAGGAATTTACAAAAGCTATTTTAAAATATTCAACAAAAGAGAAATTACTTTTAATGTACCTTATTTATGAGTATATTGATGGAAATAGTGGTGAAAGAGCAAACAGAATTTGCGAAATATTTTTTGATGATTTGTCACATAGAGCAAGATATTTAGAGAGTATATTAAAAGAAGAGTTGGATATTTTTAAAGATAAATTAGTACAACTTGAAGAGAGAAGTGGTCTTTTTGATTCATCAACTGATATACAATTAACACCAAAAGCAATTGCTTTGCTTCTTCAATCAAAAGATAAAAATAAAAAACAAGAGTTTAAAGCACAGTTTACAAAACATATAAAATTTAATAGTTTGAAAAAAGAGATATTTTTGGATGAGAGAGTTGCACGTGATATTAATCAATTAAAAGATGTTTGTAGCTCAAAGAATTTTAATAAAATTGTAAAAGATTTAAAAAAAGCAAATTTGCCATCTGGTATTGTCTCTATTTTTTATGGATTTGCTGGAACAGGTAAAACAGCATCTGTTTATGAGATAGCAAAACTTACTAAAAGAGATGTGCTTCAAGTTGATATTAGCTCTATTCAATCAAAGTGGGTAGGGGAGAGTGAAAAAAATACTAAGGCAATATTTCAAGAATATTATAGAGCTTGTGAAATATTAAAATCAAAACCAATATTGCTATTTAATGAAGCTGATGCAATCATTTCTAAAAGATTAGATGTAAATGATGCAATTTCTCAAATGAATAATACTATGCAAAATATTTTACTTGAAGAGTTAGAGAACTTTGATGGTATTTTTATGGCTACAACAAATCTAATAGATAATATGGATGATGCTTTTTCAAGAAGATTTTTAAATAAAATCAAATTTGATAGACCAACAGCTAAAACAAGAGAGCATATTTGGAAATCAAAATTACCAGAACTTGAATATAAAATCTATGAAAAACTATCAAAATATGATTTAAGTGGTGGACAAATAGAGAATGTAACAAGAAAATATCTAATAAATAAAATTCTAAATCAAAAAGAGTTTGATTTTGATGAAATACTAGAGTATATAAAAGAAGAGATTGAGTTTAAAAATAATGATGAAAATATTTTAAAAGTGGGGTTTTTGAAATGAAGTATAATTCATATTTAAGTATAAAACTAATAATATATGAAATATATTTCTTATTTTAGGAGCGAAAATGACTCTATTTGATTTGGGAAAAGAGATAAAAACTTTACGAAAAGAGAAAAACTGGTCTCAAGATGATT